>Ga0209643_1000381_pt1 | contig 88214 bp, 66 predicted proteins | sample AutmiccBRH37_all_FD_187383 | JGI IMG/M metagenome (GOLD analysis project Ga0209643, IMG submission 187383) | Deep subsurface microbial communities from Mt. Terri, Switzerland - Autotrophic microbial communities BRH/37_all (SPAdes) (version 2) | ecosystem: Environmental > Aquatic > Deep... | reverse complement strand
CGCCTTCCGCCACCCCTTCCACTGGGCCGGCTGGGTACATCTGGAGCGCGTAGCGGTGGATCGATCGGTGCCGTGAGCGCTGCTCTGCCCGTCGCTACCCATCAGGTGCCCGGTACCGTCTCGGGTGAGACAAATCGCGTCCCGACGACACCCTGAAAGTGACGGCAGGACCTGCCGGCACGAGCTGGGCCTCTTCGATGCCCGGACAACCTATCAATAAGCGGGGGGCTCTTTATGCGAATCCAACTCAAAGCGGTTCTTTTCATAGGCGCGCTGGCTGGCACGTTACTTTCAACGGAGGCACCCGCGGTGCCGTGGTGCCATTTCGGAAAGATTGCGGTGGTTAGCAATCAGTCTTGGAACGCAGGGACCATCCTCAACCACTTCGCACAGGGAACCCCCAGCTATACGCCACCAGCAACCTGCGTCGGCGTACCGGCGTCAGACCTGGATCGTTGCAAGGCCCATGTCGCGATTTCCCACTTTGCCAAGACGCGTTCGGGCGGTTCGCCTGGGAAGCTTTGCCAAGCGTCCATTCCAGACCTGATGACGACTCGCGCCATTGCTACCGCTCCACAGCCCTTCTTGATCGGTGGTGCCTATAACGTTGGCATGGGTATTACCTTCAAGGTGGAGAAATGTTTTTGTAACAGCGTCGAAGCCGCGCAGCCGTTACCGAAATCGTTAAGTCGCTAGGAGCCTCGACAAGTACTTTCGCCTTCGGCGAACTCAACGGTCCGCATGCTGCAGAAGTCATCGAGGTCGATGACTTCTGCATGACGACCCAAGCGCGTAGGCACCGATAGTGCGGGCCCGGCGCTGAACATCCATCGCGAACATCCGCGCCAACGTGGAACGGAAGAGCGACGCAGGCTCGTTTGGCGCGGCATCAAGGAAAATCGGCTTCGACCAGCGCAACGGCTTGTCTTAGATGGCTAGAAACCAAAAGTCCGGAGCTGCGCATGCCGATTCAGAGGACCCACAAATCAAAAGGTGCAAGCATGATGCCTATCGCACTTGTTGCGGCCCACCCCCGCCAGGCCTTCGGAGAAAGCGTATCTTCGCCGCAAGTTCGGAACCGCAGAAGGAAATTGGCGTTGGCCGCTATCGGCGTGGTTAAACCAAGATACGCCGATCAAAACACGCGCCGGCGAATTAGAAAACTACTGGTGCTGCTCGGTGCTTGTCTCTTCGCCGGACTCGCCAATGCCCAACCGGTCAGCGATGCCGCACAACTGAAGAAAACCATCACGGTCGCGAGTTTCGATATTCGCGGCGCAGGTGCCGAGATCGACCCGCAACTCGGCGAGATGCTGGCCGATCAGCTCAGTGACGCGCTGATCGAGAGCGATGCCTTCATCGTGTTGGAGCGTGAATCGGCGGCAGCGCCACCGATGGGGGGCGGCTATGAGTACAGCCAGGATGCCTACGCCACGGCCGACCCCAGCCAGATGCCGGCGCAGCCGCCCGCGCCAACCGCAGCACGACCGTCTCAGGCCGTGCAGTCGCAACTGCTGATCAAGGCTGCCGTCACCAGCTACAGCCACCAAGCCGGCGGCAACAACAATGGTCTGATGCTGGCCGGTGTCCGGGTCGGCGCCAACAAGGCGGTCGCCCAGATCGGCATGACCCTGCGTCTGATCGATACCATCACCAACCAAGTACTGGCCTCCCGGCGGGTGGAAGGGAAGATCGAGAGCAAGGGAATGAAGCTCGCCGTCGAGCGTCAGGAAGGCACCTTCGAGTCAGACACCTACAAGGCGTCGCCGATGGGTAAGGCGGCTCAGATCGCCATCGACGAGGCGGCAGCCTTCATCGCCGAGCAGTCGCGACAGCTTTCTTACACCGCTCGCGTGGTCAAAGTTGATGACCGTGGCCGAGCGATCATCTCCTGCGGCGGCCAGAACGGCGTGCAGCCGGGCATGCGCTTCAGGGTGATGTCGATGCTGGAAGAACTGACCGACCCAATGACCGGCGAGGTTCTCGGCTACGACCAAGAGGAACTCGGTACCGTCACCGTCGCGCGCGTGCTCGACCGCATCGCCTACACCGACGCAGTCGCCGGCATGCAAGTAGGCGATATCGTGGTGTTGCAGTAGCCCAGCCCCGACCGATGCAGGACCGCCATTGCGGCGACTGCAATAGACTCGAGACCGCGCGGTGATCGAGCGGGGTTCCGATGTAGTTGGTGAGTCGGCACCGCTTTCGACCAATGTCCGTCACATGATCGCCATCCTCTAGGAAGACCAGGCTCAGGATGCCGAGCGTCAACTCAGCAGAGCCTTTGAAGCGCTTCAGCGGAGCATGGAGCCAATGGTCGATGTGAACTCTGCGCTGGTGAGCATGTTTAACCAGCGACTGCCCGACTACACCGTCGGCCTGCTCGCCACCCTGAAGGACCTCGACACTTCCGGCAGCCTGCGGGCGCAAGTTTCGATTCGTCGATACAGCCTGGGCAAGGATGGCAAGCGCCGTTACGAGGAGCCCGCCATTTTCGATTGACCCACCCCGCAGTCGATCAGCCTGTCCGCAACCACCGTGTCGCTGTCGCTCCCGTTGGTCGACCAACATCCGGTCGGCCAACACCCGGCCGGCCAACGTTCGGCCGGCCAACGTTCGGTCGGGTCGTGCCCGGGGAGGATGCATCGACGATGACGTATCCTACGGTGATGCGTCCAAAGCCGGAGCACGTGTAGCCGGACGCCAAGCGACGTCGAGCGGGGCATCACGAACATGTTGACCGAACTGCGAATCCAGAACTTCAAGGCATGGCGCGACACCGGTGCGGTGCGCTTAGCGCCGCTGACGGTCATCTTCGGGACCAACAGTTCCGGCAAGTCGAGCCTTGGCCATCTGCTGATGGCGCTCAAGCAGACCGCACAGCTTGCCGATCGCAGACGCGCGCTGCACCTTGGCGACGAGAACTCCGCCATCGATCTGGGAACTTTCCGCGACTGCCTGCACGGCCACGATCCGAGTCGAAAGCTGGAGTTTTCCCTGCGCTGGCGGCTCGACCCGCGTCTGACGGTCAATGATCAGCTGAACAGAAGGCAGAGTTATCAGGGTGACGAACTGCGCCTGAGCAGCAGGATCCGCGCCGACAAACAAGAGCAGCCGGTCACTGATGAGTTCAGCTATCGGCTGTTCGACCAAGGACAGCCCCGGCTCTCTATCGAGCACACTGCCAAGACGCTTGAGTGCGAGCCTTTGCGTCTGGTGAAGGCGCAAGGTCGAAAGTGGCCGGTCGAGCCTCCGGAGAAGTTTTACCGTTTCGCTGATCGTACCCTGCTGCGCTACCAGAATGCGGATTTTCTGGCTGACTTTGCCTTGCGTACTGAACAGATGCTGGAGGCCATCTATTTTCTTGGGCCACTGCGCGCGCGTCCCAAGCGAATCTACCCATGGGCGGGTGACACACCTTCCGATGTCGGTGCCGATGGACGGTTTGCCGTTGCGGCACTGCTGGCGGCGACGGGACAGAACCGCAAGCTCAACCGTGGCCACAAACAACGGATTGCTCGCTTCGATGAGTTCATCGCCCGCTGGCTCAAGGACATCGGCATCATCGAGAGCTTCATCGTGCGGCCCGTCGCCAAGGGCAGAAAGGAATACGAGGTACTGGTCAAAACCCATCCAGAGGCCGAGGAGGTGAGATTGACCGATGTCGGCTTCGGTGTCTCACAAGTGCTGCCGGCCCTTGTACAGGCGTTCTATGCGCCTGCGGGTTCGACGGTCTGGATGGAACAGCCGGAGATTCACCTCCACCCCATGGCGCAATCGAACCTGGCCGACGTTTTCATCAGTGCGGTCCAGTCCTACGAAGCGGGCAAGCCACGGCAGGCTCAGTTGATCGTCGAAACCCATTCCGAACATTTCCTCACCCGGCTCCAGCGGCGGGTCGCGGAAGGACAGATTGCGGCCCATGACGTGGCCATCTACTTCGTCAACCGCACTGGCGCTGCTGCCGAGTTGGAGGAGTTGCGACTTGACGAATTCGGCGAAATCGAAAACTGGCCCGAGAACTTCTTCGGCGACGAGATGGACGACATTGCGGCGCGCGTCTTGGCCGGTTCACGTCGGCGGACCAGCGCAGAATGACGCGCTCGACCATGGACGCCGTGGTCATCGATACCAATGTACTGCTTATCGCCAATGGCAACCATGCCGGGGCCACTCAGCAGTGTCGGGATGCCTGCGCGCAGCGCTTGTTGCAGCGTCAGCGAGCTGGCGTGGTGGTGATCGACGACGCCTATCGGATTCTGGAGGAGTACAGCCACAAGACTCGGCCCAACCAGCCCAAGGGGGTCGGCGATGCGTTCCTGAAATGGCTGTTGCAGAATCAGGCCAACGGCAAACGTGTGCATCGCGTCACCATCCACCAAACCCGCGTGGATCGATTCACAGAGTTTCCCGACGACGCCCTGCAGGATCGCTTCGATCCACCTGATCGCAAGTTCGTCGCCGTCGCCAACGCCCACCCGGATAAGCCAGCGGTCTGGCAAGCAGGGGACAGCAAGTGGTTGGCATGGTGGCAAGACCTGAAGAGACTGGGAGTCCAGGTGGAATTTCTGTGCCCCGACGATCTGCGCGAGGTCTACGCCAGAAAGTTTCCTGGCCGCCCCCTGCCACCCTTGCCCAAGGCATGAACGAGCCATTCTTTCGTTTTCCGCATACGCCGCATCTGGCCTGGCTCGGTGCTGGCGAGCCACGCGATGACAAGGTGTTGTCGGCCAGCGAGGTGCAAGAACTGCTTGCCGACGAGGTGGTGATCGAGGAAAAGCTCGATGGCGCGAATCTGGGTATTTCCCTGGCGGGTGATGGTGAGTTGCGCGCACAGAATCGCGGCCAGTATCTGCGGCCGCCTTACACCGGACAGTTCTCGCGCCTGGCTACTTGGTTGCCGGCACACGCGCCGATCTTGCGGGATGTGTTGGCTCCGGGACGCATCGTGTTCGGAGAATGGTGCGCGGCGCGGCACTCCCTGGACTACACGGCCTTGCCAGATTGGTGGCTGGTGTTCGACATTTACGAGCGTGCGACCGGGCGATTCTGGTGCAGCGAGCGTCGCAATGCCTTGGCGACTGCGATCGGCGTGCCAACCGTCCCGGAGCTTGGACGTGGACACTACACCCGCCGGCAACTCGAACACCTGCTCGACACGAGTCGGAGTCGTTACCGCGATGGGCCAATGGAAGGTTTGGTAGCGCGCAAGCAGGATGCTCAGCATCTGATCGCGCGAGCCAAGTTGGTTCGTCCCGATTTCACCCAGGCGATCGATCAGCACTGGCGTCGGCGTGGCATGCAGTGGAATCGCTGCACCGCTTCGCCCGCCGGACGGCACTGATCACCCGCACCACCACAATCACCCCAGCCCGCGCGCGGCCAGTGCGGTGCGCCAGTCGGGGTCGATCAGGATGTCGCAGGTGATCGATTCGCCGGTGGTGGTGTCCAGCCGCAGTTCACCGGCTCGCGGCTGACGCTCGTCGCGGAAGGCGGCGCTCAGGCGGTGCAGCAGGTCGGTCTTGTAGCCGGTGTCGTCGTTGCCGGCGAGGTGCAGGCCCTTGGTTTCCAGGACGACGATGCGGCGCTGGCCGTCCTGCTGGTACAGGCCGAACACGAAGTCCGGGTAGACCTTGTGTCGGCGCCAGCCTTGCAGACCGTATTGTTGTTTGGCGACGTTGCGGTGCCACCATTCGAGTGCGCTGCGCTGGTCGAGATAACCGGCGAAGCGGGCTTCGAGGTCGTTCATGTCGGGCAGGTGCAGGGCCGGTTCCAGCAGGCTCTTTTCGACCGGCATGGCATCGTCCGCACGCAGCAGCGGGCGTGGTGGGCCGGTGAGCGGCAGGCTGTAGTGGTCGGGCAGGGCGTAGTCGGTGGCGTCGGCGCGCAGGCGAAATTCGATCCGGCCTTCGGCGACGCGCCGGTCGAACAGTATCTGCGCCAATCGGTCGCGTTCGGTTTCGACATCGCGGCGCAGGCGCTCGGTCAGGCTGGCGCTGGCGGCGGCCAGTGCGGTTTCGGTGTGGCCTTGGTCGTTCATGCGGGCCAGCACGGACTCCAGCCAGTCCCAGACCTGCCACGGGTTCGGCGCCAGGTCGAGCAGGGCGCGCACCAGCCGGGCGCGGTCGAGTCTCGCGCTTGGATCGCGGGTGACGGGTTCGGTGCGATAGGTCGGTCGGTCAAGAATGCCCAGGTCGATGTCGAAGCGGCCGGTTCCGGTCTCGCCGGTCTCGGGCTGCCAGTCGGCGGCCAGACGGCGGGTGTCGATATCGGGCCAGTCGATATCGGCGAGGATGTCGCTTTCGTAGACCAGCTCGCGTCGGCTGTCATCGTCGTTGCGCCAGGTGACGCGCGGCAGAAACAGGCGCAGCGACTGGAACGCTTGGCGTCGCCTGAGGGCGATCGGACGCGGCGCAGAATCGCCCGGTTCGCCGTCGCCGGTGACCTGCAGGGTGAGATCGCCCATGCCCTCGGCTTCCAGCGCCTGCTTGATGCCGCGCACCACCTCGCCGGTGCGGGCGTCGTGACAGAGCACGTAGCAGGCATCGAGCGCCGCCCGGCCGGTCTTGGCCACCTGCGGCTGGCGCAGGATGCGCCCGACCAGCTGAGTCATCGCCGCCGGGTTGCGGCCGGCCGCCAGCGCGCACAGCACGTAGGCGAACGGGCAATCCCAGCCTTCCTGCAGGGCCTGCTTGGTGATGATGGCGCGCACCGCGCAGGTTGGCGACAGCAGGTCGAGGTTTTCCGGCTGGTCGAGTTCGTTTTTTTCGGAGGTCTTCAGCGCGATCTGCTGTTCCGACAGGCCGAGCTGCATCAGAAACGCCTTGGCGTCCTCGGCGTGAATGAAGCCCGCGTCGCGCAAATCCTTGCCGGTGCGCTCGACCTGAACCAGCAGGATCGGCCGGATATAGCGGGCGGTCTCGGCGTGCAGGGCTTCGGCCTCGCGGTGCAGTTCGTCGAGTTGCCGCACGGCGGTGGCCAGGCAGCTCTGCCAGTCGTTCCAGCGCCGCACTTCGACGTGGATCGGCAGCTTGATCATCTGGGCGTCGTCGAGCGCGCTGCCTCGCACATCGACCAGGATGTTCGAGCCGCTGGCCTTGGCCGATGCCACCCTGGGCGTGGCCGACAGTTCCAGCATCAGGCTGGGATTGAAGCCGTCGAGGGTCTTGAGCGCGGTGTCGGTGTAGGCATGGTGGCCTTCGTCGATGACGATCATCGGCCGCAGCAGGCGCAGGGCATTGCCGAGCGAACTCTTGACGATGCTGCCCATCTGCCGGGGTGCCGCCTCGGCGTTCGCGCCGAACGGGGCATAGACATCGAGATTCGGCACCTCGCCCAGCAAGGCCCAGTGCGCCGGAATATCGTCCTCGCGCGGCACGAAGCCCAGCACATTGCCGCGATCGCGGAACAGGCGCAGGGTCTCCTTGCTGCGTCGCGCCGCCGATTGCAGCATCAGCAGCATCACACACAGGTGCGAGTCGGTGTCCAGACGGGTCAGCGGCGAGGTCTTTTCCAGAATCTTGACCCGCCCGGCGGCGGCGACGTTGAGCATCTGCCGATACGGGTGGTCGCGATCGGACAGCGCCTTCATCGTCTGCCGATAGATCGCCTCGTTCGGCACCACCCACAGCACCAGTCCAGTGTGCCGGTGCAGATAGGCCGAGCAGACCCGCGCCACGCTGGCGGCGGCCAGCAGGGTCTTGCCGCCGCCGGTCGGCAGCTTCAGGCAGGCGTTGGGGATCGGCCGGCCGGCACCGTCGAAGCGGCTGTTGTAGGGCCGCTCGACGAAGGCCGGCGGCAGGCGCTGGCTCTTGCGCAGGGCGTCCCATGCCTGTTTCGGGAAGTCGATCAACTCCTCGGGCACGTCCAGCTCGGCCACCCGCAAGGCGTGCAGGGTCCTCTCGGCCTTGTCCCGCTGGCTGTTCAGCTCGGCCAGCCAGCCGCCCAGGGCATCGAGGGTGTCGGCCTGAAACGGTTTCAGGCTGATGCCACCCAGCGCCTCGACATCGACCGGATGCCGGCGCGCCTGCCAGAACAGCTTGCGGTCGCGTTCGATGCGGGTGCGGAAATCGGCGTTGCCAATCTTCTGGAGGTGGACAACATCCACGTCGTGCAGCAACTCCAGGTCGTCGATACGGCACGACAGCCGCAGAAACCGGCTGTTGTCCATGTCCGGAGCGTCGATTGCGAGATCGATGTCGGACTCGTGACGCTGCGTGGCGCGCGCCCGCGACCCGAAGATCCAGACCCGCTCGACGTCCGGGAAGTCGTCGAAGATGGCGCGCAGCAACCGCGTCGTGCGCTCCGGCAGACCGAACGATTCACCCGGCGTCATGCGCGAAGCGTCTCCAGCCAGTGCCGGAAGCAAGGCACGGCGAATTGCCTGACGTAGGCGGCGATCTTCATCGCCAGAGTTTCATCATAGGCATGGCTGACCGAGTTGCGGTGGGCGCGCAGTTCCTCCCATGCCGTGGAATCGCTGATCAAACGCGCCTTGAAGGCCGCGCGCAGGATCGCCGCAGCATAGTCGGGCACGTCCATGCCCGATTCGGCAAGCGCCACACGCATGCACTTGACCGCCATCTCGAACGTGAAGATGTAGCTCAGCAGGATGGAATCGCGCGACTTCTTGCTGCCGTCGTCGGTGGCGATGGCCTCCTCCAGCGCCTGCAATGCCTTGCTGTACTGATCCGTCGCCCATGGCCGACCGGCCTGATCCTCGCTCATCTCAGCCCTCCCGATACAAGGCGAACGGCAGCGGCGCGTAATCGATGCCGTAGTCCTGCAACTGCCGGTTGCTCAGGTACTTGGCCGGCGCGAACACCAGATGCCGCTTCAACTGGCCGCGCGGGCCGTCGTAGTCGTGGCCCCAATCGCGAAGAGCGGCGGCCCGCGACAGGGTCAGCGCCGCTTCCGGGCCTTTCAGGAAGTCGAGATCGGGCCGGTACACCAGCCAGACGTGGTGATCGGCGGCCTCGCCCAGATACCACTCCGGCGCCTGCTTGGGCGGGGCCGGCAGGGTGCCGCCGGTGGCGGTGTGGAACAGCCACGCGCCGAGCGCCTCGAAGGCCGGCAGCGACTCGCCCGACAATAATTTCTCCAGCTCAATCGCCGGCCCCAGCGTGCAGTAGGCAAACTCGCCGCCCAACCCGTCCACCCGTTCGGCCCGGCGACGCACGCCCTCGACCCGCAGCACGCCCTCATCAAGCTTTACCTCGATCGCGTCGAAGCGCCGCTGCGCTGGGCTCTCTCCCCCTGCGCTCGCAGCCGCTCTGCTCCCCTCTCCCCTCGGGAGAGGGGCCGGGGGTGAGGGTTCGGACTCGCCGCCCAACTCCATCTGCCCCGAATCCTCCCCGCCAAACCCCTCGCGCGCCTTGATCGCCGCCACGGTGTGCAGCCACTCGCCGGCCTTCTTGAACTGGCTGAAGGTGATCTTCTGTTCCAGCAGGGTTTCGCGCTGAGTGCCCAGCCAGGCATAGCCCTTGATCGCCCGGCGCACCCGCTCGGCGGTCAGCCGGTCGGCGTAGTCTTCGCACTCGACCAGGATGAACCGGCGCGAGCCGCCATCGCCGGCATTGGCCTTGAGCACCGCATGCGCGGTGGTGCCGGAGCCGGCGAAGCTGTCGAGCACCAGGGCGTCGCGGTCTGCGCCAATCTCCAGCACGCGCTCGATCAGGGAAACCGGCTTGGGTGTGATGGTGCTGTCTTCACCCTTGAGCAGGCCCATTTCGATCAGGGTCTTCTTGGCGTCCTGGGTGTGACCGACATCGTTGTAGAACCAAAGCGTTTGCGGGACGCGGCCTTGTTTGACTTCGGAGAGGAAGCGTTTGATCGATGGGATGTTGTTTTGGTCTTCGCCCCACCACACACGCCTGTCAGCATGAAGCGCGAGCAACTTGTCCTTCTTGATCGTCCAATACCGCCCTTCCGGCGGCCCAGCGATCACGCGCCCGCCCGGGCACTCGATCGCATACGTCCCTTCGCTGTAGTGATTGCGTGCCGACAGATCGCCAGCCTTCCACGGCCCGCGCGGATCGTTGTCCGGATTGCTGTAACGCGCCTCCATTTCCTCGGTACGCTCAAGCAGGTTGGGACGCCACAGCTCGCGGTTCTTGGCGATCACAAGTAGATGGTCGTGGTCCTCGCTGAAAAACTGTGCGGTGTTCTTGGGCGAGTAGTTCTTCTGCCAAACGACATTGGCGATGAATGCCTCCTCGCCAAAAATCTCATCCAGCATCATCCGCGCCCGATGCACTTCGTTGTCATCAAGGGTCATCCACAGCGAGCCGCGCTCGCTCAGCAGCTCGCGCAGCAGGGTCAGGCGCGGCCACATCAGGCACAGCCACTTGTCGTGGCGCAGCATGTCCTCACCATCGACCGGGTTGGTCGACAGCCATTCCTTCATGATCGGGCTGTTGACGTTGTCGTTGTAGCACCAGCCCTCGTTGCCGGTGTTGTAGGGCGGGTCGATGAACACCAGATCGACCGCGCCGGCATAGCGCGGCAGCAGGCTCTTGAGCGCGTGCAGGTTATCGCCCTGGATCACCAGATTGCCGGCCAGATCACCCGGCCCGATGCCCTTGTCCGGCTGCACCAGCAGCGGCCGGTAGGGCACCGACAGGTGATGGTTGTAGACGTATTCCTTGCCCTTGAACAGGATTTCCGGCATCTCGGCTCCGACGGCGTCCACCGCCCGTGTCTGCGAAGGCCCGGCGCGCATCGCCCGGCTCAAGTGATCATGATCGCCCAGCCACGTCAGCCAGTCACCCCTTACTGCCGATGACGGCCGCGCTCACGGGTCACCGTCCTCGCCCCAGCCGATCCCGAGCAGGGCCCCGAGCATCAGGCCGACCACAAAGCCTTCGCCCGTCACCCGGCGCGGCGTTGGCGGTTGCTCGATGAACTGCTGTAGTTCGCGGCGCTCGCGCTCGCGGTACGCATCGATCCGCATTCGGCGTTCGTCGACCCGCATCGCCCGTTCGGTCAGCCAGGCCAGCGCAAGCCCCAGCACCACAATCGGCACAAACAGCACGAAACTGACCAGCCCGGTGATGAACAGCAGCAGGGCCGCGAGCAACGATATCCAGAAACCGTCGATCCCCTCGATCAGGCTGGCACCGACCCAGATGGCGAAAAACAGCGCCCAGCCCGCCAGCGTGAAATACACGGCATGGGTGGTCCGCGCATAGTCCCAGGCACTCGGCGCGTCGGCAGGTTCAAAGCGGCGTGGCGAGTCGTGGTCGAGGGCCATGGGTGCGCGTCCGAGGAGCCAATCCACACCCTGCCCGTGCACCGTCTCAGACGGTGAGACGCAACACCATCGACCGCGCAGAGGGTCGGGTCGTGCGCTGCGGTGATCGGTGCCGCGCCACAGCGCCGCCGCGCCGAAGCCTCAGAGCTGCGAGCGGTGAAACCGCCACACCCGCAGGGCATTATTGGCCGGCATGGCGATGTCGGCGATCAGTGACAGGCCGGCGGCCTGGGCCAGGGCGTCGACCGCTTCGGCGTCGCGCAGGCCCATGTGCGGGTGTTCGGCGCGGAGTTTGGCGTCGAAAGCGGCATTGCCTTCACTGGTGGCCATTCCGTTACGGTGGAACGGGCCGTAGATCGCCACCTTGGCGCCGGGCTCCAGCACGTCGGGTAGGCCGGCGAACACGGCCTCGACGGCGTGCCAGGGCATGATGTGCAGGGTGTTGGCGCTGAATACGGCGTCGTAGCGATGGCTGGGCCATGGGTCGTGGAGCACGTCGAGCGCCAGTGGCGCCGGGGTGTTGGCCAGGCCGGCCTCGGCCAGCCACAGGCGGATGCCGGGCAGATTCTCGGTCCGGTCCGAACACTGCCAGACGAGATGCGGCAGCGCGGCAGCGAAGAACACCGCGTGTTGGCCGGTGCCGCTGCCGATTTCCAGCACGCGCTGGCGGTCGGCAAACAGCGCGCGCAGCTCGGCCAGGATCGGTTCGCGATTGCGCTCGGCGGATGGCGCGTGGGGTTTTTCGATCATCGTCGAATGGTAGCCGGTTGTGCGCCGGCGGCGTGCCGCCTGGGTGCGGCGGACACCCGCTGGCGGCTGGTGATCGGGCGCCGACCGGGGCGAGACCGATACCGGGCATCGGTAGCCCGCCGGCCAGCGCTTGCCGGTGCGCCGCAGGCACGCCACCATGGTCGGATGCCGTTCGCCCATCCACGCCCGCCGTCATGACCGGACACTGGTACGGGGTGGTCGCGTTCGCCGGTGGCATCGGGCTGTTTCTGCTTGGCATGCGGCTGATGAGCGACGGACTGAAGATCGCCGCCGGCCCGGCGCTGCGTGGCCTGCTGGCATCGGCCACCCGCAGCCCGACGCGCGGCTTCGCCTCGGGCCTGTTGATCACTGCGCTGGTGCAGTCTTCCAGCGCGGTTCTGTTCGCCACCATCGGCTTCGTCAATGCCGGGCTGCTGAGCCTGGGCCAGAGCATCGGCCTGATCTTCGGCGCCAATGTCGGCACCACATTGACCGCATGGATCGTTGCCCTGGTCGGGTTCAATGTCGACTTGCAGGCGCTGGCGATGCCGGCGGTGGCGGTCGGCATGGCGCTGTGGATCGCCGGGCGGGGCCGTCGGTCGGCGCTCGGCCAGGCCCTGGTCGGTTTCGGCGTGTTCTTCCTTGGCCTGGATGCGCTCAAGGACAGTTTCGACGATGTCGGCGATGCCCTGGATCTTGCCGCCTGGGCCGGACCGGGCGCGCTGAGCGTGCTGTTGTTTGCTGCGCTCGGTGTCGTGCTCACCGTGCTGATGCAGTCCTCCAGCGCAGCGCTGGCGGTGACGCTGACCGCAGCGGCGGGCGGACTGATTCCGCTCTCGGCCGGTGCGGCGATGGTCATCGGCGCCAATATCGGCACCACCTCGACGGCCGTATTCGCCACTTTCGGCGCCACTTCGGCAGCGCGCCGGGTGGCGGCGGCGCATGTCATCTTCAATCTGGTCGCGGGCACCGCCGCCCTTCTGTCGCTGCCGCTGATGCTGGCGGCCGTGCACTGGACCGGCGGAATGCTGGGGCTTGAGGGCCGTCCGGCGACGTTGCTGGCGATGGTTCATACCCTGGCCAACGTGCTGGGTGTGGCGCTGATGTGGCCAATCACCGGCTGGTTGATCGGATTCCTGGAGCGCCGGTTCGGCGCCCGCGAACGGGACGAGGGCCAGCCCCGGCACCTCGACCGCGCCGTGCTGGCCACGCCCCGGCTGGCGATCGACGCGCTGGCGCTTGAACTGGGTCGCATGGCGGAAATCGCCCATCGCATGGCGCGCACCGTGCTGAGCAGCGAGGTGCCACAGGACGGCCGGTTGGACAGCGAGCAGGCCGCGCTGGAAAAGCTCGGCGAAGCGGTCATCGACTTCGTCGGGGCATTGGAAAGCGGCGGCGATGCCGTGGTCGAGGCCGGCCAGCCGGCGGCGGTGCGCGTGGTGCAGTACTACCGCGCCATGGCCGAACGCGTGATCGAATGGGGCCGTGCACCGCATGCTGCGCCACTGCCGTCCGGCCCGGCCCAACAACTGGCAGCCTTGCGCTCGGCGGCCGACCACGCGCTGACCTTCGCCGACCCGGCGCAGGACGGTTTGCCCGATGCGGCGGCGCTGATCGCCGACCTGGAATCCTTTGAGGAAATCTACCGACAATCCAAGGACGCCCTGCTGCGCGCCGGCGGCCACGGCCTGGTCAGCGCGCCAGTGCTGGTGCGGGCGCTGGATGAAGCCAGCTACCTGCGCCGGATCGTCGAGCAGGCCAACAAGGCGGCGCGGTATCTGGGCACCCTGGGCGGTGCCCCGGAGCCTTCACCGTCGGCTCCGGCCACGCCGCCGGATTCGGTCACCGGCTGAGCCCCGCCATCGCGCGCGATGGCGGGGCGATAGCGCGAACGGCAATGGACCGACAACTCGGGGTCAGTCGCCGTCGAAGAAACCGATGCGGATCATGCCGGCATCGCGCGCCGCTGCCAGCACGCCCGCCAGTGCCTGGTAGTCGGCATCGGCATCGACGGCGATGCGCAGCTCCGGTTGCGGCACCAGCGCGGCTTCCACTTCAAGCCAGGACGGCAGCGCCGCCGTGGGCACCAGCACGCCATTGAGCGACACGCCACCCACTGCGTCGATATGCAGGCGTACCGGTGGTGTCGGCGAGGGCGGTTGCAGAAGGGTCGGCGCTACCGCCTGCGGCAGGTCCAGGCCGATGCGCTGGCTGAGCAGCGGCGCCGAGACCATGAAGATGATCAACAGCACCAGCAGCACATCGATCAGCGGAACGATGTTGATCTCGCTTCGGGCAGACCGCCCGGCTTGCATGAAACCCGCCATCACGCACCTCCTGGTTCGGATGTTGCCGGCTGGTCGAAGCCACACCGTGCGCGATAGCCGACCCTCTCGCGCCGCGCATGGAATAACGCTAGCAGATTCGTCGGCCGGGCGAGTCGGCAATCCTCGCCCGGGTAGTGGATGGCCGCGCGGCCGGCTCAGGCGCCGATCGGATTCGGTTTGTCCGGGTCGAGCTTGAATTCCTTGATCGCGCGGGCGACATCCTTGGCGTTCATCGTGCCTTCGGCGGCCAGGGCGGCGATGGCGGCGTGGGCGATGTGGTAGCGATCGACCTCGAAATGCCGGCGCAGGTTGGCGCGGGTGTCGCTGCGTCCGAAACCATCGGTGCCCAGGACGGTGTAGGCCATTGGCACGAAGGCGCGAATCTGGTCGGCGTACTGGCGCACGTAGTCGGTGGCGGCGATCGCCGGGCCGGTGCGGCCTTCCAGGCACTCGGTCACGTAGGGCTTGCGCGGCTTCTTGGCCTCCGGGTGCAGCCGGTTCCAGCGCTCGGCGTCGAAGCCGTCGCGGCGCAGCTCGGTGAAGCTGGGGCACGACCAGATGTCGGCGGCCACGCCGAAGTGCTTGTCGAGCAGTTCGGCTGCGGCGATCGCCTCGCGCAGGATGGTGCCCGAGCCCAGCAGCTGCACGCACGGCTGCGCGCTCTTGCTCTTGCCTTTCCCCGATTCCCGATTCCCCATTCCCGATTCCCGCAACAAATACATGCCCTTGATGATGCCCGCCTCGGCGCCTTCAGGCATTTCCGGGTGCGGGTAGTTTTCGTTCATCAGGGTGAGGTAGAAGTACTCGTCGACCTGCTCGGTCAGCATGCGCTGGATGCCGTGCTGGAGGATTACCGCCACCTCGAAGCCGAAGGTGGGATCGTACGGGCGGCAGTTGGGGATGGAGCCGGCCAACAGGTGGCTGTGGCCATCCTCGTGCTGCAGACCCTCGCCGTTGAGCGTGGTGCGCCCGGCGGTGGCACCCAGCAGAAAGCCGCGTGCGCGCATGTCGCCGGCCATCCAGGCCAGATCGCCGACGCGCTGGAAGCCGAACATCGAGTAGAAGATGAAAAACGGCAGCATCGGCAGGTCGTTGCTGCTGTAGCTGGTGGCCGCGGCCAGCCACGAGCAGAACGCGCCGGCCTCGGTGATGCCTTCCTGGAGCACCTGTCCGGTTTCGTCCTCGCGGTAGTACATCAGCTGGTCGGCGTCGACCGGCTTGTACTTCTGGCCGAACGGGGCATAGATGCCGATCTGCCGAAACAGGCCTTCCATGCCGAAGGTGCGCGCTTCGTCGGCCACGATCGGTACCACGCGCGGGCCGACCGCCTTGTCGCGCAGCACGATGTTCAACCCCTGCACGAAGGCCATGGTGGTACTGACTTCGCGATCGCCGCTGGATTTCAGCAGGCGCTCGAATTTGGCCAGCTCAGGTGCCTCGAACGACTCGCTGGCCTTGCGCCGACGCTGCGGCAGCGGCCCGCCCAGCGCTTCGCGCCGGGCCTTGAGGTAGCGCACCTCGTCGGAATCCTCGCCGGGATGGTAAAACGGCACCTCGGGCAGCTTTTCGTCCGGCACCGGAATCTTGAAGCGGTCGCGGAACGCGCGCACCGCTTCGTCGTCGAGCTTCTTGGTCTGATGGGTCGGGTTCAGCGATTCGCCGGACTTGCCCATGCCGTAGCCCTTGACCGTCTTGGCCAGGATCACGGTGGGCATGCCCTGGGTGTTGACCGCCGCGTGATAGGCGGCGTAGACCTTGTGCGGGTCGTGGCCGCCGCGGTTGAGCCGCCAGATGTCCTCGTCCGACAGGTTGGAGACCAGGGCCTTGGTCTCCGGGTATTTGCCGAAGAAATGCTCGCGCGTGTAGGCGCCGCCGAAGGCCTTGCAGTTTTGATACTCGCCGTCAACGGTTTCCATCATCAGCTTGCGCAGCATGCCGCTGGTGTCGCGCGCCAGCAGTGGATCCCAGTAGCTGCCCCAGACCAGCTTGATGACGTTCCAGTCGGCGCCGCGAAACACGCCTTCGAGCTCCTGGATGATCTTGCCGTTGCCGCGCACCGGGCCATCGAGCCGCTGCAGGTTGCAGTTGATGACGAACACCAGATTGTCCAGGCCCTCACGACCGGCCAGCGACAGCGCGCCGAGGCTTTCCGGCTCGTCGCACTCGCCGTCGCCCAGGAAACACCACACCTTGCGGTCGGTCTTGGGCATCAGCCCGCGATGCTCCAGATACTTCCAGAACCGCGCCGTGTAGATCGCCGCGATCGGCCCAAGGCCCATCGATACCGTCGGCAACTGCCAGAAATCCGGCATCAGCCACGGGTGCGGATAGGAACTGATGCCCTGGCCGTCGACTTCCATGCGGAAGTGGTTCAGCTGGTCTTCGGTAATCCGGCCTTCGAGAAACGCGCGGGCATACACACCGGGGCTGGAGTGACCCTGGATGCCGATCAGATCGCCCGGATGATCGGCGCTGGGGGCGCGCCAGAAATGATTGAAGCCGACATCGTAGAGCGTGGCCGAGGACGCGAAACTGGCGATATGTCCGCCCAGATCGCCGGGCTTGCGGTTGGCGCGCACCACCATCGCCATCGCGTTCCAGCGCGCTATACAGCGAATCCGCCACTCCATCGCCGGGTCGCCTTCGGCCTTGGCCTCCAGATGCGGCGCAATGGTGTTGACGTAGTCGGTGGTCGATGAGAACGGCAGAAATGCACCGGCGCGTCGGGTGGTCTCGACCATCCGCTCCAGCAGCTGGTGGGCGCGGTCGGCGCCCTCGTGGTCGATCACCGCTGACAGAGCCTCCACCCATTCCTGGGTTTCGTTCGGGTCGCGGTCGTCTTCCAGCACGTCGTTGAGCCAGTTCATGCATTCCCTCCGCTGACCGGCAAGGCCGGTCGATCAGTCATTGATTTGCGACGCTTCGCTCTGGATTGTCCAGACTCGGCAGTTTAGCCCACGGACAGCCAAGACCGCTTGGCATCGGCCGTCGCGCACGGCGTTGCAGACGTATACATCGCCGTCTCGCCGCCATCTCGTCGCCGCGTGCTGGCGCGCCGGCGGGTCAGTCGGTCGGGGCTTGGTCGCGCAGTTCGCTGCGTATCTGCGCCTCGACCGCAGCGATGGCGGTCATGTTGACCACCCGACGCACCGTGGCCGATGGCGTAAGCACGTGCGCGGCATGCGCCAGCCCCATCAGGATCGGACCCAGTCCGACGCCGTCGGTCATCGTGCGCACCAGGTTGTAGGCGGTGTTGGCGGCATCCAGATTCGGAAACACCAGCACGTTGGCTCGGCCGGACAGCCGCGAGTTGGGGAAGATCCGTTCGCGGATCTCCGGCGTCATCGCGGCATCGACGTGCATCTCGCCTTCCACTTCCAGGTCCGGCGAATGCTCGCGGATCAGCGTCAACGCCTCGCGCATGCGCAGGGCCGATGGATTGGGCCGGGCGCCGAAATTCGAGTGGCTGACCAGCGCGATCTTCGGCTCGATGCCGAACAGCTTCAGCCGGTAGGCGGCCTGCAGGGTGGATTCGGCGATCTGCGCCGGCGTGGGCTCGTACTGGACGTGGCTGTCGACGAAAAAGAACACGCCCTTGTCGTTGAGCACGGCCGACAGCGACGAAACCGAATTGGCCCGCTTGTCCAGCCCGAGCACATCGGTGACGTGGCGCAGCTTGCCCTCGAACCGCCCGACCGTGCCGCACAGCATCGCGTCGGCTTCGCCCCGGCGCACCATCAGCGCGGCGATCACCGTGGCCCGCGAACGCACGATGGCCTTGGCGTTGTCAGGGGTGACACCCTTGCGCTCCATGATCTGGTGATACAGCTGCCAGTACTCGGGAAAGCGCGGGTCATCGTCGATATTGCACAGCTCGAAGTGCTCGCCGGCGCGCAGGCGAAGCCCGAGGCGCTCGATCCGCATGTCGATCACCGAGGCCCGGCCAATCAGGATCGGGAACGCCAGACCCTCGTCGACCACCGTCTGGACGGCACGCAGCACGGTTTCCTCTTCGCCTTCGGCATAGGCCACGCGCTGAACGCTGGCGCGAGCCTGGTCGAACACCGGCTTCATCAGCAGGCCGGTGCGGTAGACGAACTGCGACAGCTTTTCGCGGTAGGCGTTGAGGTCTTCGATCGGTCGCGTGGCGATTCCCGAATCCATTGCCGCCTTGGCCACGGCCGGCGCCAGCATCATCAGCAGGCGCGGATCGAACGGCCGGGGAATGATGTAATCCGAACCGAAGCTCGGCACTTCGCCGCTGTAGGCCGAGCCCAGATCGGTGGCCTCCTTGCGGGCCAGCTCGGCGATGGCCTCGACGCAGGCGCGCTTCATCGCCTCGTTGATGGTGGTGGCGCCGACATCGAGCGCACCCCGGAATATGTAGGGAAAGCACAGCGCGTTGTTGACCTGGTTCGGGTAGTCCGACCGGCCGGTGGCGATGATGCAGTCCGGACGCGCCCGCAGCGCGTCTTCGGGCAGGATCTCCGGGTTCGGATTGGCCAGCGCAAGGATGATCGGGCGCTCGGCCATGGTTTCGACCATCTCGGACTTGAGCACGCCACCCGCCGACAGGCCCAGAAAGATGTCCGCGCCCTTGACGATCTCGGCCAGCGACCGGCACGCGGTGTCCTGGGCGTAGCGCCGCTTGTCGGCGTCCAGATCGGTGCGGCCGGTGTGCAGAACTCCTTCCCGGTCGACGGCAAGAATGTGTTCCGGCTTCAGCCCCAGCGAAACCAGCATGTCCAGACAGGCGATGCCGGCCGCGCCGGCGCCGGAGGTGGCCAACTTGACCTCTTCGATCTTCTTGCCGGCCACGTGCAGGGCATTGACCACGGCGGCGCCGACGATGATCGCGGTGCCGTGCTGATCGTCGTGGAACACCGGAATCTTCATCCGCTCGCGCAGCTTGCGCTCGACGATGAAACACTCCGGCGCCTTGATGTCTTCGAGGTTGATGCCGCCGAAGGTCGGCTCCAGGCTGGCGATGATCTCGACCAGCTTGTCCGGATCGTTCTCGTCGATTTCGATGTCGAACACGTCGATACCGGCGAACTTCTGGAACAGCACGCCCTTGCCTTCCATCACCGGCTTGGAGGCCAGCGGGCCGATATTGCCCAGGCCCAGCACAGCGGTGCCGTTGCTGATCACCGCAACCAGATTGCCGCGCGCGGTGAGCGCACTGACTTCGCTGGCATCATCGACGATCGCCTCGCAGGCCGCCGCCACGCCCGGCGAATAGGCCAGCGCCAGATCGCGCTGATTGACCATCGCCTTGGTCGACACCACCCGGATCTTGCCCGGGGGGTGCTGGCGGTGGTAGTCGAGAGCGGCTTGCTTGAAATCGTGGTCGGTCATGGGCTGGGCGCGTATTCGGACTGGATGACGGCGATTGTACCGGTTCGCTCCGGGTTGCCGGCCGGGGCCGGTTTTCCCCGCCCAATGCGTTACATTCCAAGCGGGGGGAAATAGCCGGAAGCGATTCGAACGTCCGAACGCGCGGACGGTCACGCCCGGCTCCGGCAGCACGGGGAGATCGCCCATGAAACGTTACCTGATCCTGCTTTACGGCGTGGCTTGCTACGCCATCTTCCTCGCCACCTTCCTGTATGCCATCGGATTCATCGGCAACTTCGGCGTGCCCAAGTCGATCGACTCGCCGGCCAGCGTGCCGCTGGCCCAGGCGCTGCTGGTCAATCTGGCGCTGCTGGCCCTGTTCGCCGTGCAGCACAGCGTGATGGCGCGGCCGGCGTTCAAACGCTGGTGGACCCGAATGGTGCCCTGGTCGATCGAACGCAGCACCTACGTGCTGTTTTCCAGTCTGGCGCTGATCGTCCTGTTCTGGCTCTGGCAGCCGATGGGCGGGGTGGTCTGGGATCTGAGCGAGCCGTTCGGCCGCGGCGTGCTCTACGGGCTCTACGCCTTCGGCTGGGCGCTGGTGCTGTACAGCACGTTCCTCATCAATCACTTCGACCTGTTTGGCCTGCGCCAGACCTGGCTGGGCTTTCGCGGCCAGACCTACACTCACTTGAAATTCTCCACGCCGGGCCTGTACCGGTTGGTCAGACATCCGCTCTATGTGGGCTGGCTGTTCGTGTTCTGGTCGGCGCCGACCATGACCGTCGCGCACCTGGTGTTTGCCCTGATGACCACGGCCTACATCCTGGTCGCCATCCCGTTCGAGGAACGCGACCTGGTCAGCTTCCACCCCGAGTACGAAGGCTACCGGCAGCGAGTGCCGATGTTGATCCCCCGGCTATGGCGACGTTCCGGAAGCGGCCGGGTAAGCGCTCGCTGAACGCGGACGATAAACGCGATGATCCCGGAGTCGCGCGGCATCGTGCGCCATCGTGCGCCAGCAGCCGCTTGTGCCTGGGTGCGTGCCGATCCACCATGCCGAGAATCTGCCGCAAGTCCGGTTCGAGGCCGGCTGACCGTCATGCCCAAAGTTATACTCGTTCCATACTCCCGGCAGTGGCCCGAAACTTTCGAGGCCTTGCGCAGGGAATTGCTGGAACTATTCGCCCCGATTCCGGTTGTGGTCGAGCACATCGGCAGCACGGCGGTTCCGGGGCTGGCGGCCAAGTCGGTGATCGACCTGCTGCTCGGCGCGGATTCTCTCCCCGCCATCGAATCAAGGAGCGCAGCACTGTCCGCGATCGGCTACCAATACGTTTCAAAGTACGAGCGCGAACTGCCCGACAGGCGCTACTTCGTGAAACCGTCCGAGCCCCGGATTCATCTGCATGGCGTCGCCATGGACTCGCCGTTATGGCGTGAACATCTGGTGTTCCGGGACGCACTGCGAGCCGACCCAGGGCTGCGGTCGGCCTACGAAAAACTGAAGTACCAGCTCGCTGAGCAGTTCGCCGACGACAAGCAGGCCTACACTCTGGGAAAGAGCGACTTTATCCGGGCTGTGCTTCGTGCCGGTCGTCAGAGTCCGGATTGAGCGATCCCGATCTGCATGCCCGTGCAGCGTGCCGGTTGGGTCGCCCTGCGACGTAGAAATCCATGAAATGCCGGAGAGGTGACGGACTCGCGAAGCCACGGCCGCGATCGCGGTTCGGCTGTTCGTCGTATCTCTGATCCTCTGATCCGGTCAGCCGATCGCCAGCCTGCTTCTGTTCGCCCTTGCCGGTGGTGATTCGAAGGGTCGGCCGGACGCGCCGGTGCTCACTGTGTTCCTTGCGTTGGTGGCGCCTGATTTGCCTTGTTCCTTCTGCTCACGGTAGTCGGTTCGTTCGCCGCGCCGTCGGCCACGCGATCCATGCGGATGCGATTGGCGAACAACGAGAACGCCAGGGTGCCGGCCAGGCCGTTCACCCGCTGCATCCAGGGCGGCAAATACTCGGGGGCGGCGACCACGCCTTCGGCGATCAACGGGGTCAGCAGTTCCACTTCGTCCAGGCTCAGCTTGCCGACGAACAGCGTGTGGGCGCGGTCCAGCCGGCGTTGAGCCAGCGATTGACGGAAAAAGGTGTGCATCTCGATCAGGCCGTGCAGGTAGACGCCGTCCTTGGTGAACGCGGTGCCGCCGGTCAGCGGCACGCCGCGAAACACCCGCTGGGCCGAGGCGAAGCTGTCGTGCGCGGTCTGCCCGGCGTCGACGAACCAGCGGAACACCTCGATGAAGTCGGCACCGGACAACGCCATATCGATGGCCAGGGTGCGCAGGCTGATGCGCTTCATGCGCTCGATGTCCATCACCCCGGCGATGAGTTCGGAAAACACCGCCAAGCCCTCCTGGGTGGCCAGGGCATGCGGCGCGGTGCGACCGAGCGACTTCAGATGCGGCTGCTCGCGGCCGTTCAGCGCCGTGAGCGTGTGCACGTAGGCTTCGTGTTGCAGCAGCTGGTCGCGATCATAGGGGCTGAAGCAGGTGCCGCCACGCAGCCGGATGCGCGCGGCGCCGGCGGCGGCCTTGGCGGTCAGGGCCGAGTCGACTACCACCTGGACCCGATGACGGACGAAAAATCGGTCCATCTCGGCCTGTAGTTCCGCGCACAGCGTCTCGGGCGGGATGCAATAGTCGGCTTCCTGCGGCATCAGGTCGCGATCGAGTTCGTCGGCAATCGAAAGAAAATGCCGGGCGGCATCCAGATTGCCGACCGCGCCGCCGGGCAGCGTGTCGCCCGGCCGGCCGAACAGGGCAATCGAGCGTTCGCCGGCGATCGGTTCGCCGGCGTGTTCGATGAGTTCGGCAGCCAGCGACCAGCTTTCGGCGCGGCGCCGCAAAAACCGGCCCAGGGGATGCGCTGGGTCGGCTTCGGCGCGAATCCGGGCCAGTTCGGTGCGCGCCGGGCTCAGGTCGATGGGTGGGTAGCTCACCTTCGGCAGGACCGGCCGACCGGCCTGCCAGCCGGCCAGAAATTCATCCCGCGTCGAGACCGGCCAGCCCACGGCCGGCAGCAGCCGCACCGGACCGACCGCGTCCACCAGCCGACTGTCGAGTGCACAGTGCCGGACGGTTTCCGCGTCCATTGGGCGATCAGCGCTCGTCATACTTTTCCTTCAGGCGCTTGTTCAGCGCCCTGGTCAGCACCCGCTCATCGGATTTTTTGACCAGCCGAGCGGCCACCTGTTGGCTGGCCTGGGCCGATTCGTCGTGCAGCTTGAGATAGTTGGCCAGGCGCTCGGGATCGATCCGGCCTTCGGCCTCGGCCCTGCGCAGGGCGCAGCCCGGCTCGCGCTGGTGCTGGCAGTCGCGGAACCGGCACTCGCCGGCAATGGCGGCGATATCCTCGAAGCTGTCGTCGATGCGCTCTTCACCGGTCAGCTTGAGTTCGCGCATGCCCGGCGTATCGATCAGGCAGCCGCCCTGCGGCAGCGGCATCAGCACCCGGCGGGTGGTGGTGTGTCGACCGCGCGCATCGCTGCTGCGCACCGCGCCGGTCTTCATCCGTTCGACGCCGAGCAGGCTGTTGGTGAGCGTGGATTTGCCTGCCCCGGACGAGCCGACCAAGACCACCGTTCGGCCCGGCCCCAGATACTGGTGGAGGACGCCCAGGCTGTCGTGATCCTTGGCATTGACCGGCAACACGGCGACGCCGGCGGCGGCGATCTCGGCCAGCCGGGCCAGGGCGGCGTCGACGTCCGGGGTCAGATCCAGCTTGGTGAGCACCAGCACCGGGGTGACGCCGCTGCCGCCGATCAGGGTGAGATAGCGCTCGATGCGGCGCGGATTGAAGTCGCCGTCCAGGCCGCAGACGATCAGCACGGTGTCGATGTTGGCGGCGATCGGCTGGCTCTTGTAGTGCTCGCCGGCCGCCGCGCGCTTGAGCAGGCTGCGCCGGGGCAGCAGCTCGACCACTTCGGTCTCGGCGGCATTCAGTCGCACCCAATCGCCGACGCAGGCGCGCGCCTCGGGGTCGAAGCGGGGCTTCGACCAGGCGGGCGGCGCGCGCACCCGCAGGGTATCGTCCGGCCCCCGGGCGACATCGTAAGCGTCGCGATGGTGGGTGATCACCCGCGCCACGGTTCCGCCGTCCTGCGCCAGGGTCAGGCGGGCCTGTTCGTCGTCGGGCCAGCCGATGGCGAGCAGGGCATCAAGGTCGAAGTTCGTGGGCACGGCCCAAGTGTACTGGTTCGCGGTGACCGGTCGACGCCGCTGCACAGGGTCGGTATCCGGGCGTGAATCGCCAGCCCAACATGCACTAAATGCACGGTTCGACGGTGTTTCGACAGGCTCAAACTCGGCTGGCAATGGGTTACGCTGTGCACCGCACCATTTTTCACGCCGCCGTCATGAGCCATTCCCCGGTCGTCACCTGCACCCGTTTGAACCAGGTCCGCTACGAGATCCGTGGCGAGCTGGCCCGGCGCGCGCGCGAACTCGAGGCCGAAGGCCGCACCCTGATCAAGCTCAACATCGGCAACCCCGGCGCGTTCGGCTTCCGCGCGCCGGAGCACCTCCAGCAGGCGATGACCGGGCGGATCGCACACAGCGATGCCTACTGCCATCAGCAGGGCATCGAGGAGGCCCGCGAAGCGGTCGCTGCCCTGCACCGGCGACGCGGCGTGCACGGCGCCGGCCCGGAGCGGGTGTTTCTGGGCAATGGTGTGAGCGAGCTGATCGACCTGAGCCTGCGCGCCTTGCTCAATCCCGGCGATCAGGTGCTGCTACCCAGCCCCGACTACCCGCTGTGGAGCGCGGCCACGATCCTCAACGACGGCCAGCCGATCTACTACCGCTGCGACGCGGCCAACGGCTTCCTGCCTGATCCCGAGGAAGTCGAGTCGCTGGTCGGCCCGCGGACCCGCGCCCTGGTGCTGATCAATCCGAACAACCCGACCGGCGCCAGCTATCCACCGGAACTGCTCAAGCAGTTGATCGAAGTGGCCGCGCGGCACCGGTTGCTGCTGCTGGTCGACGAGATCTACGACGGCATCACCTACGACGACACCCCGTTTCAGCCGCTGGCGCCGCTGGCCGGCGATCTGCCGTGCGTGAGTCTGGGCGGCCTGAGCAAGGTGCACCGGGCCTGCGGCTGGCGGGTCGGCTGGGCGGCGGTGTCCGGCGATCCGCTGCGGATCGGCGACTATCACCACGCGATGGATCTGCTGGGCGCGCTGCGTCTGTGCGCCAATGTGCCGGGGCAGTTCGCGGTCTCTGCGGCCATCGACGGGCCGGATACCATTTCGCCGCTGTGCGCGCCGGGCGGTCGGCTCCACGAAACGCGGCGTGCGGTCATCGAACAGTGCCAGAACAGCCGGTATCTCGATCTGGTTGCGCCGGGCGCCGCGCTGTATGCCTTTCCGTCGGTGCGTCTGGATGCGGTGCCGGCATTCGATGACCATCGCTTCGCGCTCGATCTGCTGGAGCGCGAACAGGTGCTGATCGTCCCCGGTTCCAGCTTCAATCTGCGCGAGCGCAATCACTTCCGGGTCACCCTGCTGCCCGAGGCCGACACCATGCGCGATGTCTTCGGTCGCATCGACCACGCCCTGGACCGCTGGGCGGCCAAGGCGAGCGGAGCGCGCAGCGTTGCCTGAGCCGGGCGCGCCGGCAAGCTGGCTGGCGCTGGGCGACAGCTACACCATCGGCGAGGGCGTGCCCGAGGCCGGGCGCTGGCCCAACCAGCTGGCCGCACGGCTGAATCGACAGGGCATCGCGGTACTGTCGCCGCGCATCCTGGCCACCACCGGATGGACCACGGCGGAGCTGTCGGCTGCGATGGATGAACAGAAACCGCTCGGCCAGTGGTCGCTGGTCAGTCTGCTGATCGGGGTCAACGATCAGTATCGCGGTCGGTCGCCGGCCGACTACCGCCCCGCGTTCTGCGACCTGCTCACCCGGGCGGTCGCGCTCGCTCAAGGTCGCGCCGATCGGGTGCTGGTGGTGTCCATTCCGGACTGGGGGCAGACGCCGTTCGCCGACCAGCAAGGCCGCGACAGCCGGGAGATATCAGCCCGGATCGACGCCTTCAATGCGGTGGCGCGCGAGGAAAGCCAGCGTCTGGGCTGCCCCTGGGTCGATGTCACCGGCATCAGCCGCGACCGGGGCGGACAGCCGGACATGCTGGCCGCCGATGGTCTGCACCCGTCGGCGGCGATGTATGCCCGGTGGGCTGAACAGGCCTACCCGGCGGCGCGGGCTGCGCTGCTCACCAGATGAAGTTCAGCGAGATCACCACCGGGTCGGACTGGCCGTCCTCGAACCGTGCCGAACATTCGACGGTCTGGGTCTGCTCGCCGGACATGCCGGGGTCGAGGATCACCTCGGCCCGGACCGAGCTGACGCCGGACGCGTCGGTTTGCAGCGAGCTGCGCAAGGCGTCGCTGTCGAGTCGATAGGTTTTGCCGGTGAGGCGTTCGGCGACGGCGCTCTCGCAGGCCGAAACCACTTTCTGTTCTTTGCCGGCGCAGGCCGTCAGAACGACCAGCATGAAAACGAAAATCAGGGTGCGCATGGTATTTTTCTGCCCCCTCCAGGGTTTTCGTCGTCGGAAACATGACGGCCGTAGCAGCCTAGCGCATCGCGCGCGGGCAAGCCATGTGCGCCGCACCAATGGCCGGGCTGCGGCTACACTTCGCCCATGCCGGCATTTCAGTATCAGGCGCTCAGCGCCGATGGTCGTACCCAACAGGGCGTTGTCCAGGCCGACACGGCCCGGGCCGCGCGCGCGACGCTGCGCGAACGCGGGCTGGCGCCACTTTCGGTCGACGAGCTGCTCGGCGCACAGGGCGAACGCCAGCGCCTGTCCGGCGCGGCGCGGCTGGCCTTTGCCCGTCAGCTGGCCACCCTGACCCACGCCGGCTTGCCGCTGGACGAGGCGCTTGCCGCGCTCGCCGAAGGCGCCGAGGGCCGGATGCAGGCGATCGCGCTGGCGGTGCGCGCCCGGGTGATGGAGGGCGCCACGCTGGCCGCCGCGCTGGCAGAGTATCCGGGCAGCTTCGACGCACTGTTTCGCGCCAGCGTGGCGGCCGGCGAGCACAGCGGCCGGCTCGACGTGGTGCTGGCGCGGCTGGCCAGCCACCTGGAATCGCGCGATGCCCTGCGTCGCGAGTTGATTTCCGCGCTGACCTACCCGGCCCTGTTGCTGGTGGTGGCGTTGCTGGTGGTCGCTGGACTGCTGACTTACGTGGTGCCCCAGGTGACCGAGGTGTTCGTTCGCAGCGGCCAGAGTCTGCCGCTGCCGACCCGCGCGTTGTTGGCCATCAGCGGCGGACTGGCAAGCTTCGGACCGTGGTTGCTGCTGGCCCTGGCGCTGCTCGGCGCGACTCTGGGCGGGCTGTGGCGGCGTCCTTCGCTGCGCCGACGACGGCATGCCCTGTGGTTGCGCCTGCCGGGCCTGGGTGGTCTGCTGGTCAAGCTGGAAACCGCCCGTTTCGCCCGCACCCTGGCATTGCTGGGTTCGAGCTCGGTGCCGCTGCTCGACGCCCTCAAGCTGGCTTCGCTGACCGTGCAGAACGAGGCGCTGGTCGAGTCGCTCGACGGCGTCGCGGCCCGGGTGCGCGAGGGCGTTCCGCTGTCGGCCGCACTGGCCCGCACCGGCCGTTTTCCGCCGCTGGTGGCGCGTCTGGTGGCCAGCGGCGAGCGCGCGGGCCGGCTGGATGCGATGCTCGACGAAGCCGCCGCTCAGCTCGAGCGCGAACTGCAAACCGTGATCCAGGTCGCCGCCGGAACCTTGGGCCCGGCGGTTATTCTTCTGGTCGGCGGCTTGGTGCTGTTCATCGTGCTGGCGATACTGTTGCCGATCTTCCAGATGAATCAACTCATTCGCTGAACCGGACGGCGTAGGCGGCTGGCTGCCGCCGATACTTGTCCGCTCGACCCGTTCTCCGTCAGGATCCGATCGATGTCCGTGCTTCGATTCGAAAGCGTCAGCAAGCGTTATCCGGGCGGCCACGATGCCCTGGTCGACGTTGGCTTCGACCTCGAAGAAGGACGGATGCTGTTCGTCACCGGCCACTCCGGCGCCGGCAAGAGCACCCTGTTGCGCTTGATCCACCTCAGCGAGCGACCCAGCCGGGGCGCCGTGGTGGTGCGCGGGCGCAATCTGAACACCGTGCGCGGCCGGCAGGTGGCCGTCCATCGCCGGCAGGTCGGCGTGGTGTTTCAGGATCATCGCCTGCTCACCGACCGCTCGGTTTCGGAAAACGTTGGTCTGCCGCTGGTGATCGCCGGTGCGCCGCGCGCCGACATCGCCCGCCGGGTGCGCCTGGTGCTGGAACGGGTGGGCCTGGCCGACCGGGGCAATGCACTGCCGGTGGCGCTGAGTGCCGGCGAGCAGCAGCGGGTCGGCATCGCCCGGGCAATCGTCGGCCAGCCGGCCCTGCTGGTCGCCGACGAGCCGACCGGCAACCTCGACCCGAAGCTGGCCCTGGAAGTCATGCAGCTGTTCGCCGAGCTGCCGGCCAGCGGCACCAGCGTGCTGGTCGCCAGCCATGACCTGATGCTGGTCAAGCGCATGCGCCAACGGGTGCTGGTGCTCGATCACGGCCGGTTGGTCGACGATATCTCTCCCGAGGATCTGGCCGCATGACCACGGCCCGGCCGAAAACCGAGCGCAAGCCCGCCGCTGAGCGACGCACCCGTCCGGGTCCGATCGAAGCGCTGCGCGGCTGGCTGGTGCTGCACGTCTACGGGCTGATATCCAGCCTCGGACGAATCGCTGCCCGGCCATGGGCGACGCTGCTCACCGTCGGCGTGATGGCGGTCGCCCTGGCCCTGCCGTTGGCGCTTTGGCTTGGCCTGCAGAACCTCGAACAGTTTTCAGGCAGCGTGCGCGAATCCCGCGAGATCGGCCTGTTTCTGAAGCCCGACGTGATCATGGCCGACGCCGAGCGGCTGGCCGACGCGCTGCGCGCGCGCGACGACGTGGCGGGTGTGGCGGTGCGCAGTCCGGAGCAGGGCCTGGACGAATTTCGCACCATGAGCGACCTGGCTCCGGCGCTGGATCTTCTCGAACACAATCCGCTGCCCGCCGTTTTGATCGTCGATCCGGCCGGCGACAGCACTGCGCTGGCTGCGGCGCTGGGTGAGCTGGATGAAGTCGAGATCGTTCAGCACGATGCGCTGTGGCGACAGCGCCTGGATGGCTGGCTGGCGTTCGGCGAGCGGCTGGTCTGGGTGGTTGCCGTGCTGCTCGGCTTCGGCGCACTGCTGGTGGTCGGCAACACGGTTCGGCTCGATATCCAGTCGCGGGAGGAAGAAATCACCGTGCTCCAGCAGCTCGGTGCCAGCGACGGTTTCGTGCGACGGCCGTTCCTGTACCTCGGCGTCTGGTATGGTCTGACCGCCGGCCTGCTGGCGCTGGCTCTGGTGGTGGCGGCCGGCGTGGCGCTCCAGGCGCCGCTGTCGCAGCTGGTGGCCAGCTATGGCAGTGAGCTCGCCCTGCATGGCCTCCCCGCCGTGCGGCTGGTTCAGGCACTGGCGCTGGCCGTTGCCCTGGGCTGGCTCGGCGCGCTGCTGGCGGCACAACATCATTTGCGTCGAACCCGACCGGCCGAACTTTGACAACCATGAACGCCAGCGGACTCATCTATCTGCAAACCGACGCCCCGCGCATCCTGGTGGTCGATGGCTCGCGGCTGACCCGAAGCCTTATCGCCCAGGTGCTCAGCAAGGCGCTGCCGCTCGCCGAGGTGGTGGCCTGCGCCAGCGGCGAAGAGGCCTGTCGAACGTTGGAAACCGGCGCTGTCGATCTGGTCACCACCGCGCTGCACCTGCCCGACATGGATGGCTTGGCGCTGGCCCGGCACATCCGCGAGCACACCCCACAGGCCTATATCCCGATCATCGTGGTTTCCGGCGAGGCGCAGGAAGCGCTCGAATCGCGGCGGCTGACCGATGATGTCACCGACTACTTCGACAAGGCACTGGGGATGGATGCGCTGGCCGCCTTCATTCGCGGCTACGTCGCGCCTGAAGACGCCACCGGCGGCGAAGTGCTCTATGTCGAGGACAGCCGGGTGGTGGCCATGGCCACCCGGCGCATGCTGGAAAAGCACGGATTGCGGATCACTCATTGCCCCGGCGTCGAAGAAGCCATCGTTCATCTCGACAACGCCTTGACCGAAGTCCGGGCGCCGGGCGCCGATGTGCTGCTGACCGATGTCTACCTCAAGGGCGAACTGAGCGGAAAGGATCTGGTTCGGCTGGTGCGTGGTCAGTACGGCTACGGCAAGGGCCAGCTGCCGATCGTGGTGATGACCGGCGATGCCAACTCGGACAACCAGTCCGATCTGCTGCGGCTGGGCGCCAACGACCTGGTGCTGAAGCCGATCGACGAGCGCCGGTTGGTCACCAAGCTGATGTTCCAGATTCGCCTCGGCCGTCTTCAGCGTAGCCGCCGGGCCGCCGCCGGGCAATGACCGGGCCGCGCCTGGAGCCCTCCTGGAAGCAGCAGGTCGGCGACTACCTCGGGCGAGCGGACATGCAGCAGCTGTCGGCTTTTCTGCGCGTCGAAAAGGCTGCCGGCAAACGGATCTATCCGCCCGGTGCGGAAATTTTTGCCGCGCTCGACGCCACGCCTTTCCCGCAGGTCAAGGCGGTGATCATCGGCCAGGATCCGTATCACGGCCCCGGCCAGGCCCACGGCTTGTGTTTTTCGGTCCGGCCCGGGCTGCCGGTGCCGCCCTCGCTTCACAACATTTACAAGGAAATAGCCGACGATATCGGCATGAAGCCGCCTGATCACGGCTATTTGATGGCGTGGGCCGAGCGCGGCGTGCTCTTGCTCAACGCCGTGCTGACGGTCGAGGCCGGTCGTGCCGGCAGTCATCAGGGCAAGGGCTGGGAAGGCTTCACCGATCACATCATTCAGCGCCTGAACGACCAGCGCGAGGGGCTGGTGTTCTTCCTCTGGGGCAGCTACGCCCAGCGCAAGGGCGCACTGATCGACCGGCAGCGGCACTGCGTCCTGCGTGCGCCGCACCCCTCGCCGCTGTCGGCCCATCGGGGGTTTTTCGGCTGTGGCCACTTCGGCAAGTGCAATCGCTACCTGGCCAAGACCGGCAAGGCGCCGATCGACTGGTCGCTGCCGGCGCGCTCGGCGCTGTTGCCGGAGGCCGGTTGACGGCCCGGAGCGCCGAGACCCGGTCGCGGGCTGAGCTTGCCGCACCCGATGTTGGGTTTCACCCGCTGTCCGTCACCCTTCAGGCCATTGCCAAAGATCGCCGCCGCCACGGCGTTCGACCAACTTCCGACGCGTTCAGCCTTCCTTTAGCACTCTCCTTTGGCGAGTGCTAAACTCGTGCGCATGAGCGAACAGACGATCACCATGAATCACGCCCTGGTGGCCAATAATCTGCCGATTCCCAGCGCACTCGGCTCGCTGGAAGCCTACATCGGAGCGGTCAACCAGATTCCCGTACTTACCGTCGAGGACGAGCAGGCGCTGGCGCGCAGCTATCGGGACGAAGAAAACCTGGATGCGGCCAAGCATCTGGTCATGTCGCATTTGCGCTTTGTGGTGCATGTCGCCCGCGGATATCAGGGCTATGGCCTGGGCATGGGCGATCTCATTCAGGAAGGCAACATCGGCCTGATGAAGGCGGTCAAGCGCTTCGATCCCGATCAGGGCGTACGCCTGGTCAGCTTCGCCGTGCACTGGATTCGCGCCGAAATGCACGAGTTCATCCTGCGCAACTGGCGCATCGTCAAGGTGGCCACCACAAAGGCGCAGCGCAAGCTGTTCTTCAACCTGCGCCGCTCCAAGACCCGGCTCGGCTGGCTCAATGCCGAAGAGGTCCGCGCGGTGGCGCGCGATCTCAACGTGCCCGAGGCCGACGTGCTGGAGATGGAGTCCCGGCTGTCCGGCCGCGACATCGGCTTCGATGCGCCAGCCAACGAAGACGACGATCACGCGCCGCCGTCGCCGGCGGCCTACCTGATGGACCACGCCGACGACCCGTCCGCGCTGTATGAACGCGACAACGAGGAAGAGCAGCAGCTGGAACTGCTGCGCGACGGCCTCAGCGGTCTCGACGCGCGCTCGCGCGACATCATCCGCCGGCGCTGGCTGGACGATGGCAACAAGCTCACCCTGCAGGAACTGGCCGACGAATACGGCGTGTCCGCCGAGCGGATCCGGCAGATCGAGGCCAATGCGCTCAAGAAGATGCGCGCGCTGTTCACTGCCTGATCCACAGACTACCTATCGCTGCGCAAAGGCCCCTCCGGGGCCTTTCGCGTTTTCAGGGGCCATAATCGGACCTCCAGCCCGCCTGCGGAGTACCTCATGTCCGAACGCACCGCCCGGATCGCCCTGTTGATCGACGCCGACAACTCGCCGGCCAGCAAGATCGATCTGATCCTGTCCGAAATCGCAAAGTACGGTTCGGCCAACATCCGCCGCGCCTACGGCAACTGGAAAAGCGCCAACCTGTCGGCCTGGGAAAAAGTCCTGCACGAATACGCCATCCGGCCGATCCAGCAGTTCGACTACAGCAAGGGCAAGAACGCCAGCGACATCGCCCTGATCATCGACGCCATGGATCTGCTCTACACCCAACACGTCGAAGCCTACTGTCTGGTGTCCAGCGACAGCGATTTCACCCCGCTGGTGATGCGCCTTCGGACCAGTGGCGCCGAGGTATACGGTTTTGGCGAGCGCAAGACGCCGATGCCGTTCGTCAATGCCTGCTCACGTTTCATCTACCTCGAAGGCCTCAGCGAGCCCAGCTCTGGCGAAGGCACGGGCGCCGCCACGCCGGAAATCAAGAAGTCCGCGAAGAACCTCAAGGGCGACACCCGGCTGGTGCAACTGCTGCGCAACGCGGTGGAAGCCTCGGCCGGCGACGACGGCTGGTCGCATCTGGGCGCGGTCGGCGCCCAGATCGCCAACCAGGCCTCGTTCGATCCGCGCAACTACGGCTACAAGAAACTGGGTGAACTGTTCGAGGCGATCGGTCTGTTCGACATTCGCCGCGATGAGAAGGTCTGGTACGTGCGCGACAAACGCGCCAGCTGAGTTCGCGCCGGTGCTGTCGCCGGCCGGTCTCAGTCCAGCCGGGCGAAGATCAGGCCGTGCTCGGGCAGACGAATGCGCCCCTCGACCAGGGCACCCTCGACCAGGCCATGGCCGTTGACCGGTCGCGCGGTCGACAGTCCGGCGGGCAGCGCAAATTCGATCGGCGCATCGCCCAGATTGAACACCGCCAGCAGGCGCTGACCATCGAACGAGCGGGTGAACGCAAGCACCGGCTCCGGGCTGTCGACGAAGGCGATGTCGCCCCAGCGCAGCGCCGGTTCGGTCCTGCGCCAGTGCATGAACTGGCGAAAGCCTTGCAGGGTGGAGTTCGGATCGGCCTCTTGACGGCTGACCGCGCGCCTACGGTGTTCGCAGGGAATCGGCAACCATGGCGCCCCGGTGCTGAAATCGGCGCGTTCGGAATCATCCCAGGGCATGGGCGTGCGACAGCCATCGCGGCCTTTGAAGGTCGGCCAAAACGCCAGCCCGTAGGGATCGCGCAAGGATTCGTAAGGCACGTCTGCCTCGGTCAGCCCAAGCTCTTCGCCCTGATAGACGCACACCGAGCCGCGCAGCGAACAGACCAGCGCGGTCAGCAGATTGGCCAGTCGGGGCGGCGCCTTCGGCCCGCCCCAGCGGCTGAGCACGCGCGCCACATCATGATTGGATATCGCCCAGCACGGCCAACCGTCGGGCATCCGGGCTTCGAGCGTGCGCACCGTGTCGCGAATGTAGGAGGCGGAAAAATCGTCGGTCAACAACTCGAAGCTGTAGGCCATGTGCAGGCGCTGGCCCTCGGTGTACTCGGCCATGGTGGTGAGCGAGTCTTCCGAGGAAATCTCGCCCAATGCGGCCGTGCCGGGGTAGCGATCAAGCAGGGCGCGCAGGTCTTCGAGAAACCCGAGGTTTTCCGGCTGGGTGTTGTTGTGATGGTGATACTGATAGGCGTACGGATTGTCCGGGCTGAAGCCGCGCCCGGTGCGTTCGGCCGGTGGCTTGGCCGGGTTGTCGCGCAGCGCGGCATCGTGGAAGCAGAAATTGATGGCGTCCAGGCGCAGGCCGTCGACACCCCGATCCAGCCAGAACCGCACGTTGTCCAGCGCGGCTGCGCGCACCTCGGGGTTATGGAAATTGAGGTCGGGCATCGAAGCCAGAAAGTTGTGCAGAAAATACTGCTGCCGGCGCGGCTCCCACTGCCAGGCCACCCCGCCGAAAATCGCCAGCCAGTTGTTGGGCGGCGTGCCGTCCGGGCGCGGATCGGCCCACACGTACCAATCGGACTTGGCGTTGTCGCGGCTTTCGCGGCTTTCGAGAAACCAGGCATGATCGCTGGAACTGTGGCTGAGCACCTGATCGATCATCACCTTCAGCCCCAGCCCGTGGGCCTTGGCCAACAGCCGGTCGAAATCCTCCAGGGTGCCGAACAGCGGATCGACCGCGCGCGGGTCGGCGATGTCGTAGCCAAAATCCGCCATCGGCGACTTGAAGAATGGCGACACCCAGATCGCGTCCACGCCCAGGCTGGCCACGTAGTCCAGCCGTTCGATGATGCCGGGCAGATCGCCCACGCCATCGCCGTTGCTGTCCCGGAAGCTGCGCGGGTAAATCTGATAGATGACGGCGCCGCGCCACCAGGGTGCTTCGGTCATGAATTCCCTCGTCGAACTCGTTCGGGCCGCCCGCGAAACGATGCCGGGAGCCCGCTTGTGGTTTGCCCGCCAGCTTAACGGCATAACCCGGCAAACCCCGATGCCCCTGCATACGTATTCATCGCATCGCCCGAGCGAGCGATACGGCGCGCCGGGTTAGCTTACCGACGGGAAAACGGCCGCAAAGACGGCCCGGAGGGAGGTATGTCGAACACGATGGTTCAGGGCCTGATCTTTGCCGCGCTCACCACGCTGGTGGCCTGGTTGACCTGGCGAAAGTGCCGAGTGGCCGTCCACGATGCCGACGCGTCGAGGGACTACTTTCTGGCCGGCGGCCGGTTGAGCTGGCCGTTCGTGGCCGGCTCGTTACTGTTGACCAACATCAGCGCCGAGCAGATCGTCGGCATGAACGGCGCTCAGACCGTGCTGGTGGCCTGGTGGGAATTCGGCGCCGCCGCAGGCCTGCTGATTCTGGCCAAGGTGCTGGTCCCGCTTTACTACCAGTATCGCTGCACCACCACCACCGAGCTGCTGGAGCGGCGGTTCGGCGATGCCGGCATTCGCACCATCGTCTCGGTGCTGTTTCTGCTCGGCTATCTGTTCATCCTGCTGCCGGTGGTGCTTTACACCGGCTCGATCTTCATGAAGTCGATGTTCAACGTCGACCTGCCGGTGCTGGTGATCGCCGCCGGATTTGCGGTCATCGGGCTGGCCTATGCCGCGTTCGGCGGGCTGCGTGCGATCGCCATTTCCGACACCTTCAACGGCCTGGGTCTGCTGGTGATCGGAGCGCTGGTCACGGTGTTCGCCATGGTCGCCATCGACTGGGATCTGTCCGGTATCCCGCCGGAGCGGCTCAGCCTGTGGGGCGATTCGAAATCCGACATCCCCTGGCACACGCTGCTGACCGGCATGGTGTTCATTCACATCTTCTACTGGGGCACCAACATGGTCATCGTCCAGCGCGCGCTGGCCGCCGAGTCAATCCGCGAAGCCCAGAAGGGCATCTACGTCGCGATCGGCTTCAAGCTGGTGATTCCGTTCATCGTGGTGCTGCCCGGCCTGATTGCCTACAAGCTTTACGGCCCGGTCGGCGACGTCGCCTACGGCCGGCTGGTCGGCGATGTGCTGCCGCACTGGCTGTCGGGCGCGTTTGCCGCGGTCATCGCCGGCGCGGTGCTGTCGAGCTTCAATTCCTGCCTCAATTCGGCCTCGGCGCTGTACACCTGTGACCTGCACCTGAAATACGTCGATGCCAAGGCCGACGTGAAGCGGATCGGCCAGCGCGTGGCGATTCTGTTCACCCTCGGATCATTGGCGATGGTGCCGTTGTACCAGCACTCGCGCAGCATCATCGACACCCTTCAGCGGGTCAACGGACTGTATTCGATGCCGGTGCTGGCGGCGTTTTTGGTCGCCGTGTTCTATCGGGGCGCGCGCGCGGCGGCGGTCAAGTTCGGGCTGTTGTTCGGCGCCGCGCTGTATGCCGTGTTCACCTTCGCGTGGTCGCCGCTGCATTACATCCACCTGATGGCGATCACCTTGGCCGCCACCGTTGCGGTGATCGTGCTGCTGAGCCGGATGTCGGGCCCGCGTGCGGCCCCCCGTCCCGGCGGCCGGGTAGGTCGATGACCCGATCAGTGGCACATGCGTGGCTGGCCCTGGCCGTTCTGGCCGGGCTTGCGCCAGCGGTCGGCGCGCAGGACATCGCCGTGCTGTGCGACGCGCCGCAGACCGCACAGCTTCGGGTTGCCGAGCATCCCGATGCCCCGGATCATGCCCGGGCCGTCTGGCTGGACGAGCGCACGCTGCGCTGGCCGGGTACGCCGACGGACGGCGACTTCCGCCTTTATCATTCGGCCAGCGGGCGCATCGCTGCGCCGCCGGGCGGTCGGGTGACCGGCGCTGAGGGCGCGCTCCCGCTTGAGCGCCGCACGGGCCCGCTGGCGGCAGCCACCGCCGCGCGCTTTCGGCACCTTGCCGAAGGCGTCGAGCTGGTCGTCGCCGACGCCGACCGGTCGAAGCTGGCAGCACTGCATCGCGGCCAGATCATCCTGGTCCGCGAGGACGCCGAACGGCGGGTGATCGACGCCACCCGAACCCAGACTGCCGCAGCTCTGGATGCCCTGTATGCCGATGCCGCCGAGGCGCCCGGCCTGGGCGTGACCGTCACCGGTCGGCAGACCGCATTCGGACTGTGGGCGCCGACCGCCCAGGCGGTGGCGCTGTGTCTGTTCGACGCCGCCGAAGGCCAACCGGCGGCCCTGCGCCCGCTGACCCGCGACCCGGGAACCGGCATGTGGCGGGCCAGCGAGCCGGCCGACCTGTCCGGTCGCTACTACGCCTATCTGGTCGATGTGTTCGTCCCCGGCACCGGCCGTGTCGTCAACCGGGTCACCGATCCTTACGCGATCAGCCTCGGCACCGACTCGCGGCGCGCCTACATCGGCCGGCTGGATGCCGCCGAGCTCAAACCGCCCGGCTGGGACGACGCGCCCCGGCCGGCCGCGCCGGCCGCGATGACCGACATGACGATCTACGAACTGCATGTCCGCGATTTCTCGATCGCCGATGCCAGCGTCAGCGCACAGGCCCGGGGCCGCTACGCCGCCTTTACCGAAACCGACAGTCGCGGCATGCGCCATCTGCGCGCGCTGGCCGAGGCCGGGCTCACCGACCTGCACCTGCTGCCGGTGTTCGACATCGCCAGCGTCCCCGAACGAGGCTGCGTCACGCCACGGATCAGCGGCGCGCCGGACGGCGAAACTCAAGCAGAAGCCATTGAGGCCCACAGTGCCGAAGATTGTTTCAACTGGGGCTACGACCCGCTGCACTTCACCGCGCCCGAGGGCAGCTATGCCAGCAACCCGGACGATGGCGCCGTGCGCGTGCGTGAATTTCGGGCCATGGTGCAGGCCCTGCACGGCATCGGCCTTCGGGTCGGCATGGATGTGGTCTACAACCACACCAGCGCCGCCGGCCAGCACCCCCACGCGGTGCTCGACCGGATTGTGCCCGGCTATTACCACCGGCTGGATGCCGATGGCCGGGTGGAAACCTCCACCTGTTGCCCGAACACCGCCACCGAGCACGCCATGATGGCGCGACTGATGATCGACTCGGCGGTGACCTGGGTGCGCGATTACCGCATCGACGGTTTTCGGTTCGACCTGATGGGCCATCAGCCGCGCGCCGCGATGCTGGCCCTGCAGCGCGCCGTCGATCGCGCCGCCGGCCGGCCGGTGCCGCTGATCGGCGAGGGTTGGAATTTCGGCGAAGTCGCCGACGGCGCGCGCTTCGTGCAGGCCTCGCAGCTGTCGCTGCCGGGTTCGGGCATTGCCACCTTCAGCGACCGCGCCCGCGACGCCGCGCGCGGTGGTGGCTGCTGCGACGGCGGTGCCGACCTGATTCGCCTCCAGGGCTGGCTCAACGGCCTGCACTTTGCGCCCAACACCGAGGCGATCGGCCTGCACTCGCGCGCCGACCTGTTGGCCGCCGCCGACCGGATGCGCATCGGCTTGGCCGGCACCCTGGCCGATTACCGCCTGCACACCCATACCGGTGAGACCGTGCCGCTGTCGGCCATCGACTACGCCGGCCAGCCGGCCGGCTATGTCAGCCAGCCCGGCGAAGTGGTCAACTACGTCGAAAACCACGATAACCCCACGCTGTTCGACATCAACGCGCTGCGCCTGCCGCGCGACACCAGCGCCGAGGACCGCGCCCGCGTGCAACTGCTTGGCGCGGCAGTGGTGGCGTTCAGTCAGGGCATTGCCTACTACCACGCCGGCGTCGACACCCTGCGCAGCAAATCGCTGGATCGCAACAGTTTCGATTCCGGCGACGCCTTCAACCGGCTCGACTGGACCTACACCGCCAATGGCTTCGGCCTTGGCCTGCCGCCCGGTGCCGAGAATCGCGCCAATTGGCCCTGGTTGCGCCCGGTGCTGGCCGATCCCGGCATCGCCCCGGCACCTGAGCACATCCGCTGGATGCGCGACGCCTTCCGCGACCTGCTGCGCATCCGCGCCAGCTCCAGCCTGTTCCGTCTGCGCAGCACCGATGCGGTGAACCGCCGTCTCGCCCTGCTCGACACCGGGCCGGAACAGACCGGCACCGTGTTGATCGGTCGCCTCGACGGGGCCGGCCATCCCGACGCCGGCTTCGCCGAGCTGGCCTACTTCATCAATGCCGATGTCCGCGATCACACGCTGACCCTGCCCGAACTGGCTGGCCGACCGTGGCGCCTGCACCCGGTGCACCGGGCTGGCGATGCCGCCGACGCCCGGCCGGCGAGCCAGTCGCGGGTCACCACCGAGCGCGGACAGTTCCGGATTCCGGCCCGCACCGCACTGGTTTACGTGGTCGAGTGAACCAGGGCTGCGCTCGCCGCCAGGTCGCGTCGCGGCCGGCTTCGGCCCAGCCGATGGCTTTTGCCCGGCCAATTCGGCCTCGGTGACGATGAATACGTATGCAGGCAATTGTTCCCTGGTTTGACGAATGCTTAACTTCGCCAACGGTCGCCACCGCGTGGCGGATCGATTCGCGTCGTAAAAGAACGGGCACCGTCGACGACGGCATCACACAACGAAAAACTCCCGGGAGGGGTCATGGTGAATCTCAAGCGTAATGTGCTGTTCCTGGCGTTGGCTGCGTCGGGCTTTGGTATGGCATCGATGGCCTTCGCCCAGTCGGAGACGGACGCCGACGAGCAGAAGGCCGAAGCCACCGAGCTTGACCAGATCGAAGTGCGCGGCTTCCGGCAGAGTATCGAGAGCTCGATCGCCGAGAAGCGCGACAACACCTCGATCGTCGAAGTGATCTCCGCCGAAGACATCGGCAAGCTGCCCGACGTGAGCATCGGCGAGGCGCTTGCCCGCCTGCCCGGTTTGACCGCCCAGCGCGTCGATGGCCGCGCCCAGGTGATCAGCGTCCGTGGCCTGGGTCCCGACTTCAGCACCGCCCTGCTCAACGGTCGCGAGCAGGTCACCACGGGCGACAACCGCGGCGTCGAGTTCGACCAGTACCCGGCCGAGTTGCTGGGCAGCGTGGTGGTCTACAAGACCCCGAACGCCACCCTGATCGGCCAGGGCCTGGCCGGCACCGTCGACCTTCGCACCATCCGTCCGCTCGAACACGGCCGCCGGTCGTTCTCGGCCAACGCCCGCTACGAATTCAACGAAGACAGCGCGCTCAATCCCGACGGCACCGCCGACGGTTATCGGGCCAGCGCCACCTATATCGACCAGTTTGCCGACGACACGGTCGGCATCACCCTGGGAATCGCCGCTCAATCGACGCCCAACAACGCCGAGCGCTTCAACGCCTGGGGCTTTCCGACCACTGAGGGCGGCGATTTCATCATCGGCGGCGCCAAGCCGTTCGCCGCGTCCAACGATCTGGATCGCATCGGCCTGATCGGCACGTTGGAGTACCAACCCAACGACAATTTCCACACCACGCTCGACATCGGCTATTCGGATTTCGAGGAGACCCAGCAGCTGCGTGGCATCGAGTTCCCGCTGTTCTGGTCCTCGGCCCAGCTGCGTCCGGGCTTCACCGTCGAAAACGGGTTGGTCACCGAAGGCGTGTTCGACGGTGTCAAGGGCGTGATGCGCAACGACATCAACGAGCGCGAAGCCGAGTTGTTCAACTTCGGCTGGAACACCCGCTTCGAGTTCGCCGAAAACTGGGGGTTCGAAACCGACCTGAGCTACTCGCGATCGGATCGCGAGGACGTGCTGCTGGAATCCTATCTGGGCACCGGCCCGGCCGGCGTCGGCGCCACCGACAGCCTGGGCTTCCGGATTCAACCCAACGGCAACGCGGTATTTTCGCCGTCCCTCGACTACAGCGATCTCGGCCAGTTCCTGATCACCGACCCGCAGGGCTGGGGCGGCGGCGCGGGCCTCACCCAGGCCGGCTTCATCAACGCACCGGAAACCGAGGACGAGCTCAGCCACATCCGGCTCAGCCTTGATCGCGAATTCATGGAAGGCGCGATCAGCCGGGTCACGGTCGGCGTCGACGCCAGCCGGCGCGACAAGAACCGCGAGATTTTCCAGGACTTCCTGGTGCCCCAGGGCGGTGCCGATGCCACCAACGCCGCCACGCCGATCCCGGTCGAGGCCTTGCTCAATCGCAGCGTCGACCTGAGCTTCATGGGTATTCCCGGCCACATCACCCTCGATCCGCTGTTCCTGCTGGAAAACGGCTTCCTCAATCGTGTGCCGGTGTCGCTGTCGTCGTTCAACGTGCCGCAGAACTGGAAGGTGCGTGAGGACGTGGTGGTCGGCTTCGTCAAGGCCGACATCGACACCACGTTCGGCGGGCTACCGGTGACCGGCAATATCGGATTCCAGGTGGTCGATACCGACCAGTCGTCTACCGGTTTCCGGGTGCGCGGCGACGCCGAGATCATCACCGGCGAACCCAACGCCGGCTTCATCGAAGTGATCGACGGCGCCGATTACACCAAGTTCCTGCCCAGCCTGAACCTGATCTTCGAGCTCAACGCCGACACCAAGCTTCGCTTCGGCGCTGCCCGGACACTGGCCCGCGCGCGCATGGACCAGCTCAATGCCGGCCTGACGCTCAGTGCCAATTTCTCTCAGCTCGAATCGACCGACCCCAACCGCTCCTTCTTCAGCGCCGGTGGCGGCAATGCGCGCCTGCGTCCGACGATCTCCACCAATGTCGATATGTCGATCGAGCATTACTTCGGAGACGGCGCCGGATACATCGCCCTGGCCGGCTTCTACAAGGACCTCAACGACTTCGTCAACCCCAGCGACGCCCGACTGTTCGACTTCTCCGGCTTCATCGATGACTTCCTGACCCCGGAAGATCAGGCCCGCCTGGGCACGCCCTTGGGTATCGTTTCCGGGCCGAGCAATCGCGGCAAGGGCAACATCAAGGGCGTGGAATTCACGGCCTCGGTGCCGCTGGACATGCTGGCCGACGCGCTCGACGGGTTCGGCGTCATCAACAGCGTTTCCTACACCGACAGCAAGGTCACGCTGGGCGACGACCCCAACTCGACGACCATTCCCGGCCTGTCGAAGTGGGTGGTCAACACCACCGTTTACTTCGAAAAGAGCGGCTTCTCGGCCCGCGTCGGTCATCGCTACCGGGACGAGTTCCTGTCGGAAATCTTCGGTCTCAGCGCCACCCGCGTGCTGCGCGAGGCCAAGACCGAGAGCGTGTTCGATGCCCAGCTCAGCTACGAGTTCCAGGACGGCCGGTTCAAGGGCCTCACCCTGCTGGGCCAGGCCAACAACCTGACCGACGAACCGTTCACCACCTTCGAAGGCGGCAACCAGCAACTGGTGATCGATCGCCAGAAGTTCGGTCGCACCTTCCTGGTCGGCGCCTCCTATCGCTTCTGACACCGAGTGGTCTCTCCGCGGCCCCCATCCTCGGTGGATGGGGGCCATTTTTTTGGGCGGCAAGGCTCTACACTCCAGAAAACAGCGAGGGCGTGGCGATGAGCGACAACCGGATTCGCACCCTGGTGATCGTCGGCGGCGGAACCGCAGGCTGGATGGCGGCGGCGGTGCTGGCCAAGGCGTTCGGCCCGAGTCTGAGCATCCGGCTGGTCGAGTCCGAGGAAATCGGCATCGTCGGTGTGGGCGAGGCGACCATCCCGCAGATTCGCCTGATCAACCAGTTCCTTGGCCTCGACGAGGATGCCTTTCTGCGTGCCAGCCAGGGCACCTTCAAGCTCGGCATCCAGTTCAACGACTGGACCCGGCTGGGCGATTCCTACCTGCATGCGTTCGGCGAAACCGGACTGCCGATCGGCGTGCTCGGCTTTCATCATTACTGGCTGCGCGGCCTGCACGCCGGGCGGCCAGAGCGCTACTGGGATTATTCGCTCAACACCCGTGCCGCGCTGGCCAACCGCTTCGGACGGCTGGACGCGATCGGCCAGACGCCGCTGGTCGGCATACGTTACGCCTTTCATTTCGATGCCGGCCTGTATGCCCGCCACCTGCGCAGCTATGCCGAACAGCGCGGCGTGCAGCGCACCGAAGGCCGTATCGTCGATGTCGCCTTGCGCGACCCCGATGGCTTCATCGACGCCGTGGTGCTGGATGGCGGCGAGCGCGTAGCCGGCGATTTTTTTCTTGATTGCTCGGGCTTTCGCGGCCTGCTGATCGAGGGCGCACTCAAAGTCGGCTACGCGCAGTGGAACGATTGGCTGCCCTGCGACCGCGCCATGGCGGTGCCCAGCGCCCGAGTCGAGCCGATGCGCTCATACACTCAGGCCAATGCCCAAGTCGCCGGCTGGCAGTGGCGCATTCCGCTTCAGCACCGCACCGGCAATGGCCACGTCTATTGCAGTCGGTACCTCAGTGACGACGAGGCCGCTTCGATCCTGCTCGCCAACCTCGACGGCGAGGCGCTCGACGATCCCCGGCCGTTGCGCTTCACGACCGGCATGCGCAAGCGCTTCTGGCACCGCAACTGCCTCGCCATCGGTTTGTCCAGCGGGTTCATGGAGCCGCTGGAATCGACCAGCATTCACCTGATTCAGTCGGCCATCGGTCGGTTCATGCAGCTGTTCCCCGAGCGCCATGTCGACCCACGGCTGAGCGATGAATACAACCGCCAGACCCGCTTCGAGTACGAACGCATCCGCGACTTTCTGATCCTGCACTACAAGGCCAACCGGCGCACCGACAGCGCGTTCTGGCGCGATTGCGCGGCGATGCCGGTGCCTGACAGCTTGAGCGAAAGAATTGAACTGTTCCGCGCCGGAGGCCGGGTCCATCGCGATGCCGACGAGCTGTTCACTGAAGGCAGTTGGGTACAGGTGTTTCTTGGCCAGGGCATTATCCCGGAACATCACCATCCATTGGCCGACAGCCTGGAGATGGACCGACTCGACGGATTCATGGCCTCGATTCGCGGCGCCATCGAGCGCGCCGCTGACAGCCTGCCTCAGCACGCGGACTTTATCGCCGAGCACTGCACCTGAGCTCAGGCGGCGCATCGGCACCGCAGTGCCGAACGGCGTTGCGTTGCCCCACAGACCTGGCAACGCTGGCGCGCCGATTCGCGCCCGATGGCTCAGGCCGGCGACCCAGCCGGCTGTGCAGGACAATGACGGCGGATGTAGTCGGCGTGGCCGGGCATTGCCTCGGCGGCCTCGGCGATCACCCGGCGCAGGCCGGCGAGCTTTCCGGGCGCATCGATTTCCCGGCGCATCGCGGCCAGTGGATCGGTGCGTGCCGGCCATTGCTCCTGGCCGATCAGCACGGCCAGCCAGTTCGGATTCTGAAACAGTTCGCGCTCCTCGATCAGCAGGCGACCGTGACCTCGGAAGTGATCGAGCTTGCGCTGCAGGCTGTCGGGAATCGCCATGCGCGCGGTCTGTCGCCACAGCGGCGCATCGCTGCGCTGCACGGCGTGGTAATGCAGGATGAGAAAATCCCGGATGCGCTCGTACTCCAGGGCGCTGATACGGTTGTATTCGGCGACCACCAGCGGATCGAAATCACGATCGGGAAACAGCGCCAGCAGCCGGCTGATCGCGGTCTGAATCAGGTGAATGCTGGTAGATTCCAGCGGCTCCATGAAGCCGGCGGAAAGACCGATGGCGACGCAGTTGCGATACCACGATGCACGCCGGCGTCCGGTGACGAAGCGCAGCGGACGCGGCTCGCCCAGCGCTTCGCCGTCGAGGTGCGCGAGCAGGGTCGCGGTCGCCTCGTCGTCGCTGATGTACTGGCTGCAATAGACGTGGCCGTTGCCGATCCGATGCTGCAACGGAATGCGCCACTGCCAGCCGGCCGCGTGCGCGGTCGCGCGGGTGTAGGGAATCAGGCCCTCGCCGCCGATCTCGCAGCCGACCGCCACCGCGCGGTCACAGGGCAGCCAGTGCTGCCAGTTGTCGTAGCCGGCATGCAGCGTCTGTTCGATCAGCAGTCCGCGAAAACCCGAGCAGTCGATGAACAGGTCGCCGTCGAGCGTGGCGCCGGTATCGAGCGTGAGCCGTTCGATGAAGCCCGATTCCGGATGCAGGTCGACATCGACCACCTTGCCCTCGGTGCGCCGTACCGCGCGCGTCTCGGCATACTCGCGCAGAAAGCGCGCATACAGGCCAGCGTCGAAGTGATAAGCGTAGTCGAAGGTGGATTGCACCCGGCGCCGGTCGGCCACCGGGCGCTCGAACCGGCCACGTCGGGCGGCGGTCCAGGCCATCGAATGATCGGTCAGCGACGATTCCTCGCCGAGCGACCGGGCGTGCAGCCAATGCTGGTAGAGCGGCACCGAATCGAACTCGGCGCCAAAACTTCCGAACGGATGAAAATAGCGTTGGCCGACCCGGGTCCAGTCGACGAACTCGATGCCCAACTTGAAGCTGCCGCCGGTGGCCGCGACGAAGGCGTTTTCATCGATGCCCAGCGACTGATTGAAATACTTGATCGGCGGAATGGTCGCCTCGCCGACGCCGACGGTGCCGATTTCGTCGGACTCGACCAGGTCGATCCGGCAGTTGCCGCGCATCGCGTTGGCCAGCGCGGCAGCGGTCATCCAGCCAGCGGTGCCCCCGCCGACGATGACGATGCGGCGAATGCGACGATCGCTCATAACGCTGTTTCCATGACAGACCCAGGCATCTTCCTTGGCCCACGCGCGATTGGCAATTGCCTGCCGCCGCCGTTGTGGCGGTGAATACGTATGCATGCCGTTGTCGGCACCACGGGCGGCCACTAGCATCGGTGCACGAAGTCGCTGCGGCACCCGAACCGATGCCAGGTGGCTCGAATCGCGCGTCGGACACATCGCCAGCTCACCGACGGAGGGAGTCATGTCGAGCGCAACGCGCCAGGGATTATGTGGAGCTGCACAGCAGGTTTGCGCGGGCCGCGGTGGCGGCGAGCGCCAACCGACAATAGGCCACGTCGTCGGCCGAGTCCTGCGGATAGGCCCGAAGCGGGGTGTGTCGGTGCTGCATGTCTTGAGCGCATTGGCGCTGGTGTTTGTCGCACTGTTGGCCGCACCAGGGGCAGGGCTGGCGCAGGCACCGGTGGCGCGCATCGCCTCGCCGGGTGCCGTGCTTGCGGTGGAACTGCGCATCGACGAAGGCCGCGCCGATTACCGGGTGCTGCGTCTGGGCGAGCCGGTACTGGATTGGTCGCGGCTTGGTTTCCTGCTGCGCGATGCCGAAAAGCTGGAACGCAATCTGGCGATGGCCGATCAGGCCAGCCGCTCGGTGGATGAAACCTGGGAGCAACCCTGGGGCGAGCGACGATTCGTCGCCAACCGGTTCAACGAGCTGCGCGTGAGCCTGGTCGAAACCGTGCCGGCGGCGCGCCGGTTCGACGTGGTGTTTCGGGTTTACGATGACGGCGTCGGCCTGCGCTACGAGTTTCCCCGGCAGGCCAACCTGACCGATGTGGTCATCGACGAGGAGCTGACCGAATTTACCCTGGCCAGCGACGCCACCGCCTGGTGGATCGCGGCCGGCGAATGGAATCGGTACGAGTACCTTTACCAGCGCACCGCGTTGACCGAGGTGACCCAGGCGCACACGCCGATGACCGTGCGCACCACCGATGGCCTGCACCTGGCATTTCACGAGGCGGCGCTGGTCGATTACGCCGGCATGTGGCTGCGAAGGATCGATGGCCGGCGCTTCACCACCCGTCTGGCGCCGGCCTCGGAAGGCTGGAAGGTGCGTCGCAGCACGCCGTTCAACACGCCCTGGCGCACGGTGCAGATCGCCGACAGCGCCGGCGGCCTGGTCGACTCCAATCTGATTCTCAACCTCAACGAACCGAACGCGCTGGGCGACGTGAGCTGGTTCCAGCCGCACAAGTACCTCGGCATCTGGTGGTCGCTGCACCTGGACACCGAAACCTGGGCGACCGGCGCCAAGCACGGCGCCACCACCGCCAACGCCCGGCGCTATATCGATTTCGCCGCTGAGCACGGCTTTCGTGGCCTGCTGATCGAGGGCTGGAACCCCGGCTGGGACGGCCAATGGTTCGGCAACGGCTGGGATTTCGATTTCACCCGTGGCACCGCCGATTTCGACCTGCACGCCGTGGCCGAATACGCGCGCCGGAAAGGCGTGCGTCTGATCGGTCATCACGAGACCGGCTGCGCGGTCAGCCACTACGAATCGCAACTGGCCGAAGCCTTCGACCTGTACGCCCGGCTCGGCGTGGATTCGGTCAAGACCGGCTATGTCTGCGACGCCGGCCAGATCGAGCGGCGCGATGCCGAGCGCGAACCGGTGCGGCGCGAATGGCACGACGGCCAGTGGATGGCCCGCCATCATCTGCATGTCGTGCAGCAGGCCGCCCAGCGTCGGATCGCGGTCAATCCGCACGAACCGATCAAGGACACCGGCCTGCGCCGCACCTATCCCAACTGGGTCGCGCGCGAGGGTGCGCGTGGCATGGAGTACAACGCCTGGGGCAATCCCAAGAACCCGCCCGAGCACGAGGTCAACCTGGTCTTCACCCGCCTGCTGTCCGGACCGATGGACTACACCCCTGGCGTGCTCAGTCTGAAGGGGCGCGGCGACAGCCCGATTCCGTCCACCCTGGCCCGGCAACTGGCCTTGTACGTGGTGCTGTACAGCCCGATCCAGATGGCCGCCGACCTGCCGGAGAATTATCAGGCGAACCGTGAAGCCTTCCAGTTCATCAAGGATGTCGCGGTCGATTGGCACGACAGCCGAGTGCTGGCCGGCGAGATCGGCGACTACGTGGTCATCGCCCGCAAGGATCGACACAGCGAGGACTGGTTCGTTGGCGCCATCACCGACGAACACGGCCGCCTGCTCGACCTCCCGCTCGGCTTCCTCGATCCCGGCCGTCGCTATCGTGCCGAGATCTACCGCGATGGCGACAGCGCCCACTACCTCGACGCGCCGTTCGAGTTCGCGCGCGAAGTGCGTGAGCTGTCCAGCGCCGACCTGCTCCGGCTGCGGCTGGCCGCAGGCGGCGGTCAGGCGATCCGCTTCGTCGCCCTGGAGTCAGAGCCATGAGTCTCGACTTCCCCGGCCCCGGTCCCCGTTCCCGACGCACCCTCCCCGCGCGGAACGGACCGGGTCGGGGAACCCTCTCCGTAAGCGTGCTGCTGACAGTGGCACTGGCCGCATTCGCCCCGTCGGCGGCCGGCGCAGGTGATGGCTCACCCGCCGACCCGCCACTGCCCACGGTTGCCAGCGGCCGCATCGAGCGCCTGGAGGGACTGAACTGGCAACCCGTTCCGGCTCGACCGGTCGATGTCTGGCTGCCTGATGGCTATCCGGACCAGGCCCCGTATGCCGTGCTGTACATGCACGACGGCCAGATGCTGTTCGACGCCGAACAGACCTGGAACCGCCAGGAGTGGCGTGCCGACGAAGTGGCCGGAGCCTTGATCGCCAGCGGCGCCACCCGACCGTTCATCATCGTCGGCATCTGGAATGCCGGCCCCGCCCGGCGCGCCGCCGAGTATTTTCCACAGCGCGCCTTCGACACCCTCGACCCGAATGCGCGCGCGCGTCTGCTGACCGCCAGCCTCGACGGAACGCGCGCCCTGTTTGGCGAACCACCCGACGCCGACCGCTACCTGCGCGTCCTGGTCGACGAATTGATGCCGCGCATCGCCCGCGACTACCGGATCAGCCCGGCCCGCGAGGACACTGTGGTGATGGGCTCCAGCATGGGTGGCCTGATTGCGCTCTATGCCCTGGCCGAATACCCCGATCGGTTCGGCGCCGCTGCCGGCCTGTCCACCCACTGGCCCGGCACTGCCCCCGATGCCGGCACGGCACCGGGCGAAGCCATCCTCACCTGGCTGCAATCGAACTTCCCGGCTGCCGGCCGTCACCGGCTCTGGCTCGACCACGGCACCGCCACCCTCGACGCCCATTACCCGCCCTGGCAGCAACGTGCCGACGCCATCCTGCGCAGCAAGGGCTACACCGGCAGCAACTGGATCACCCACGTCTACCCCGGCGCCGAGCACAACGAAGCCGCCTGGGCCGCCCGTCTGGATGAGCCGCTGCGGTTCTTGTTGCCTCCTGAAGCCGTCAGATAGTCGGGCGGCGCCTGGCATCGCGCGTTGGCGACGCCGCCGGCGAGCAATTCAGTCCGGGTTGTGCAGGGCGGCGAGCAGCAGGAAGCCGCTGCAAATCAGGCTGAACCCTGCCAGCCATGGCGACATTGCGGGCGTATGGAAAATCCAGCCGAACCGCTGGGCAGACGACGTAACGCGCTGTCACCCCGGCGTCAACGCCCTGTCATGCAGACGCCGCAGGCTCGGATTTCCAATTGCCTCCGTGCCGTGTCGATCCATGGACCACCGCCCGCTCAACCTCGCGATCTTCGACATGGGCCTTCTCAAGGCGCCGTTCTTTCTGAGCCTTGGGTCCCTTCTGGCACCCGACATCCGCGCCGTCTACTGGTCGCGTCGGCCGCTGATGCGCGCTTACGCGCGCTCTGCCGGAATCCCGATTCTGCCCGGAAATCCGGGCCGCCAATCCGGCGCCGATATCGACGATGACAGCCTGTGCCAGGCAATTGGCCCCAAGGATCTGAAGATCCACGGCCGTCGAAACCCAGCCGAGCAGCGCCGCATGTACGCCGAGATTGCGGACTTCCTCGACAGGCAGAACATCGATGCATTGCTGGTCTGGAACGGGTCCAACCGCAGGCTGTCGATGGCGATACACGCTGCAAGTCGACGCGGGCTGCCAGTGATTCACGCCGAGCACGGCTATTTTCCGGGTACGATGCAGCTCGACCTGGAGGGGGTGAACGCGGCATCGTCGTTGGCTCGTCTGATCCGCGCTGGCCACGCGCGCCGGCCACCGGATGCTGTGCTCGACGCGCGGCTGGACGCCCAGGCCGCCGCACTGCGCAGCCATGCGCCGACCCGCACCGCCGGCAATCCCGTGCCATCTCGATTCCTCGGCCGTCGGGATGCGCGCTGGCTGCACGAACTGCTCTATCGTGTGCGGCCGATCGGCCTTGGCAAGCCGATGCTGCCGACCTACGCCGATCCACCACTTCCGCCCGACGGCTTCGTGTTCTACCCATTGCAGGTCCTCAACGACTCGCAGCTACTGCTGCACTCGCCGGTCTGGGGCAATGATCACGGCCGGGTGATTGCAGCGCTGCGCGATCATCTTTCCGCGATGCGCCCGGCCAGGCGTCTGGTAGTCAAGTTTCATCCGCACGAAAAGCGTCTGGCTCAGATCCGGCTGGACGCGCTGCGGCATCGATTTCCGGAGGTCACCTTCGTCCGCGAACTGCCCGCCACCGAGCTGATTCGAAGGGCGAGTGTGGTGGTGACCATCAACTCGAGTGTCGGCTTCGAAGCGCTGGTGCTCAACAAGCCACTGGTGGTGCTTGGACACGCGTTCTACGGCGTGCCGGAGCTGGTCGAAGTGGTTGCAGACGAAGCCGAGCTTTGCGACGCGCTGCGCCGCGCCGCCACTCGGCCGGTGCCGACGTCGGAACGCCGAGCCGTGCTGCGCGCCTGTCTGGCCGACCATTTCGCAGCCGGCAGCTATTGGGATCACGGCGACGCCAGCCGCATGGCGGTTGCCGCACGCATCCGCAGTCTGCTGGCCACACAACCTCAGCGTCGCCGTGTGGCGATGCCGGTGCAAGCGTCGAACATGGACGCGCAGCTACCGATGTATTCGGCGCAGGCAAGTCACTTTGTTGAGTTGCGATAGCAGTTGCCGGGCGGCGACGCACAGCGCGCGGCAGCGCGCCGCCCCGGCCTGCAGAACGTTGGACCTTTGCTTGCCGAGACATGCGCGGCTCCTGCGCTTTCTCGCATCCGGCCGAACGGCGCTATTCCACGATTCAGCGCACCGCCGCTTCGATCAGTTCGACGGTCTGGCGGGCGCAGTCGATGCGCGCCAGGGCGCCGATCGGCAGCACGCACATCGGGTCGGTGTGGCCGAAGTCCATGCCGGTGATGATCGGTAGCTTCGCAAGCCCTTCCTCGTCGCGAATGACCGCCAGTAGCGCGGCATCGTAATCGGCGAAGCGCGCTGGATCGACATCGCCACCGGGGCGTCCGAACAGCAGCGCCGACAGCCGCGACAGACAGTCCATCGCCGCGAGGCTGCGCAGCGCGCGCGCCAGCACGGCGGGGGCCGGCGCTTCCTCGGAGGTTTCCAGGAACAGAATCGCGCCATCCCACTGCGCCGGACTCGGCCACACTGCGCTGCCTCGCAGAAACTCCACCACTTCCAGGCAACCGCCGATCAATCGACCCTCGACCACACCCTCGCCCTGCAACCAGCGCCATGGCATCGCCGGACGCAGCCGACGCGGTTGATGCGGTGCGGGCGCGGCCCAGTCCTCGCGTTGGGCAGTCCAGCCGCCGGTGCTCGGCGCGATCACGCCGGCCGGTTCGGCATGAAACAACAGCCGTTCGACGGCCGCCATGGTGTAGCCGAACGGTCCGCCGGACTCAGCGAAACCGGCCATCACCGCCGGACCGTAGAAACTCACGATCCCGGCATGGTGCAGCGCCCAGTGGCTGACCGTGCTGTCGGAGTAGCCGAGGAAAATCGTCGGATGCGCCCGCAGCAGGTCGAAGTCGAGATGGCGCAGCAGGCGAATCGAATCCTCGCCACCGATGGTCGAGATCACCGCCCGAATCGACGGATCGGCAAACGCCTGCATCAGATCATCGGCCCGCGCCCCCGGGTTTTCGCGCAGCCACGCCGGCTCGCGCAGCGCGTGCGGCATCTCCACCACGTTCAGCCCGAAGCGCTCGGCCAATACCTGCTTGCCCATCGCATAACGCTTCGGAAAGCAGGCCGGCCCGCCCCACGACAGCGACACCGTGGCCACCGTGTCGCCACGGTGCAGGCGGGGGGGTTGGATGGGTTGTTGGCTGGTCACGCGCGGGAGAAGCTTTGTCGGGGGATCACCACGGTATCGTCGCGCCCTGAAAGTCGTAGAACTGCCCGTTGTCTTCTGCGTCAAACCCCTCGATCAGGGCGATCAGTGCGCGCACGCTCTGCTCCGGCGTATTGGTGGCGTTCTCGCCGCCCATGTCGGTGCGCACCCAGCCCGGATGCAGCACCACGCAGACAAAACCCGCTTCGCCAAGCTCTGCCGCGAGCGTTCGGTTGATCTGATTCAGCGCCGCCTTGCTGGATCGATAGCCATACCACTGGCCGGTGGAGCGCTCGATGCTGCCAAGCTGCGAGGACATGTTGACGATCCGCTTCAGACTGCCCGCGCGCAGGTTCGGCAGCAGCGCCTGGGTCACCCGTAGCGGCCCGAAGGCATTGACCGCGAAGGCCTGCTCGATCTTGGCGAAGTCGACCGCTTCCAGCGTGGTATCGCTGCGATCGAAGATGCCGGCGTTGTTGATCAGAATGTCGATCGGCAAGCCGTCCAGACGCCGTGCCAGCGTGGCCACGCTGTCGCCGTCGGCCACGTCCAGCGCCTCCACGCGATCAGCCACTTCGGCCAGCTCGGCGGCTTGCGCCGGGTCGCGCGACGTGCCGATCACCCGGTAGCCCTTGGCGGCAAACTGCCGCGCGTACTCCAGGCCAATGCCCCGGTTGGCGCCGGTAATCAGCACCGTTTGCGTGGCTTCGGCCAGTGCCGGAGGGGCGATCAGACAGCACAGGAATGGAATTGCCAACAGCAGGACGCGCTTCATGGGAGTCCTCTCGGTTCAAAAACGGGCGCCATCAGGATGGCGAGGGTCGACGATGAGCATACGACACCGGTGTGCGGGCCGGTCAACGAGCGCTCGCGACCCGCAGTCTGGCCTCAGGCGCTTGCCGGTCGACGGCGGAATCGGCGGGTACGCGGACTTCACCGGTGATCGCCACAGCAATGCGCTGCCACCAAATCGCTCGGGTGGATCGAAACGGGCTTGGCTTCCTCGATGGAGCGTGCCGTGTTCGGGCGACCCGGTGCCGATGTCCCGCCGACCCGATACTGCGCCGGGTTGCTCGGCGCGTGATGTCGTTGTTCGGGCGCCTCAGGGAAGCTCGATCAACAGCTCATCCATGATCAGCGGGTCGCGCGAGCCGTCGCCGCCGCCGAAGGCGTAGGCGGCGCCTTCGGGAATCAGTGGGCGATAGCGGCCATCGTAGTCCCAGGTGGTGAGGTACAGCCGGGCGCCGGACAGCGTATCCGGTCGACCAAGCGCGGCCGCCGGCAAAGTGAAGCGGATCGTTCGGCGCGTACTGTCGACCTCGATGCCTGCGCCCGGCGAGCTGGGCGTGCCCTCGTTGTCGGCGCTGGCGCCCTGGGTGCTGAACAGCGCGTTGCTCCAGCCCCCGGCGCGCAGGCGATAGTGCCAACGCATGCCATCGGGCAGCTCGGCGTTCTGCATCGGCATGACGGTCAGGCCGCCGTCGCGTCCCGGGATCTCGATGAACAGCGTAAACGCGACATGGTCGAAGCCGTTGGCCGGATTCCAGATCGCGCTGAGCGCATTCATCTCGACCTCGATGCGCAGCGCGCCGCCAGCGCCGTCCACGCGCACCCGGCGCATGTCCATGTGCCGGGCATCGCCCCAGGTCGGGTCGTCCGGGTAGCGGTAGCGACCTTCCGGTCCGGCATCGTCGCCGGCCGGATCGTCGTGTTCCACCAGCGTTTGCCAGGCCCGCTCGACCTGGAATCGGCGCGTGGCCGAGACCGCGAACGGCGATGGCGACCACGCCACCACGCTATGCACCATGCCGGGATCGATCATGCTGGCGGTGTCGATCATCGCCTGCCACCGACCGTCCGGGCCGGGCACGATGGTCTGCGCGGTGGCCAGCTCGCCGTCGACCACCAGCCGAAACCGCTCGACGCCCTGCGCGGCGCCGGACACGCTGAAATCGTTGGCGACCCGAAACGGTGCCTCCGACAGGTCGCCGCGCGCGCCGTCGGCCGGGTCGAGCGCGCTGAGCGACACGCGGGCGGTCGATCCGACCGGCACGCCGATCGCGTCGTCGACCATCCAGACCAGCCCGGCGCGTGCCGGCAAGGTCAGGGTGACGCGGCCGCCCTGGCCGACGGTCACCGGCTCGGCGTTGCCCTCGACGGCGAACACCGGCCTGAGCCGGCTGCCGGGCGGCAGGCCGGTGTCGAGGTTGGCCATCAGCGTATCGGCATCGGCCGTGTTGAACACCACCAGCGCCGCCTGATCCTCATACCGCATGCGGTAGGCGAAAGCGCCAGCGGCGGCGGCATTTTCGTGCAGCACTTCGGGCGTGCCGCGCGAAAAGATCCGATTGTCACGGCGCAGCGCGATGGCCGATTGCAGGTAGCGATAGAGCGGCGCCTGGGTGTCGAAATGGTCGCGCCCGCCAGAGTCATGACCGGTGGCGAACATCGCCCGGCGCGGTTCGGTGAAGCCCTGCTCGGTGCCGTAATAAATGGTGGGAATGCCGGGCAGGGTCATCAACATCAGCAACGCCTGGCGCATCGCAGCCTCGCTGCCGCCAGCCAGGAAACGATCGACATCGTGATTGTCGATGAAGCTGGGCATCCGGTGCGGATCGGCGTGCACGCGCATCATGGTGCGGATCCGATAGCCCAACTCGGCGGTCGGCCGCCCGCGCGCCAGCACGTCGTTGATGCCGCCGTACAGCGGAAAGTTGATCATCGACGGCAGGATCGGTGTGCCCGATTCATCGCGCAGATAGCCTTCCAGCTTGCGCGTGAGCCGGTCGTCGTAGGCCTTGTCCACGCCGAAACCTTCACCGAAGGCGAGAAAATCGCTGCGCCCGGTGTCCCGTGCCACGGTCATCACGCCGGGGTGTTCGGGGTCTTCGGCATGCAGAAAATCGCGGAAGTAGTCGGCCGGCACGTGATACGCGGTGTCGATGCGAAACGCATCCACACCTACCTCGCGGATCCAGTAGCCGTAACTCTCACGCAGTGCCTGGCGCACCAGCGGGCCTTCAGTGTTGAGATCGTCCAGATCGGCCAGTTGCAGGTTCTGTTCCTGCCAGTGGTCACCGAAGTTGTAGACCGTGGGCGTCCAGTGATAGACCGCTGCTTTGCGGTCCTCTGCGCGACGCGGATCGTTGAGTGAGAACGGCCACTGCGTGGGCGCCGCCACCGGCAGCGACCCCGGATTGGGGCTGTATCCGACCGTTGGGTCGCTGGGGTTCCAGTCGTCGATGTAGCTGAAGAAATTGCCGGTGTGGTTGACCACCACATCCTGCACCAGATACATGCCGGCCGAATGCAGCGCATGCGACAAGGCCTTGTAGTCGTCCAGGGTGCCGTAGTGGGCGTCGACCTTCATGAAATTCTCGGCCCAGTAGCCGTGATAGCCGCCGTAGCCCGCCCGGTCATCGAGCCACTGATTGGCAACCGGTGGGGTGATCCACACGGCCGTGGCGCCCAGCCCACGGATGTAGTCGATCCGCCGCGTCGCTCCGGCCAGATCGCCACCGCTGTACTTGCGGTGATCGCCGGGATCGTACTCACCCACGCCTTGATCGTTATTGCTCGGGTCGCCGTCGTCGAATCGGTCGAGCATGAGGAAGTAGACGACCTGATCGCGCCAGTCGGGAGAGGGGACGTGGAGGGCTTGCGTATTCTCGCTGGGCGGGGCGGGACTGCACGCGCTGAGGGCGAGGGCGATGAGAGTGGGGAGAAGGAATTGATGGGAGAGTTTGTGGGTCCAGGTGGGTTGGGGTTTGGCTTTGCGAGGCGGAGCCTTACGAACCAGAGCTCTCAGTGCGAGCGCCTTCAGAGCCAGAGCTTTCAGAGCCAGAGCTTTCGGAGCAAGAGCTTTCGGAGCAAGAGCTTTCGCAGTCTCTTCGGGCCTACGAGTTACCTTTCTTTGCGTGCCCAAAGAAAGGTAACCCAAAGAAAGGGCACCCCGATGGAGCGCCCTACGGGCCTCCTGCCCTTCGGGTGCGCGCCGGTCGGGTGGGGTTTGCTGACGGCACATCCCTGTGCCGGCAGCAAACGGGCGCGCGTCGTGCGCGCCCCCCTGCGGGTTGATCCCCCCAACCGCCGCCGCTCCATAGGGGCCCCGGTCAGCGGCCTTCCTGGCCGCCAGAGCCAAAGCCTCGCCGTAGGTTGCTTTTGCTTCTGCGGCCACGATGGCCGCCCCACGGGGCCCCTCGCACGCGGCGAGACGACGACGGATCGCCCGAAGGGACGCGCGCACGATGCGCGCGTGTTTTTCGCCAGCATAGGGACATGCTGTCGAAAAACCCCGGCGGCGGCTCGCGCACCTGGAGGGCAGGATGCCCGGAAGGCGTGTGCGCGGGGTGCCTTTCTCTTTGGTTACTTTCTCTTGGGCAAGCAAGAGAAAGTGACTCGCGGGCCCGAAGGGCCGGCGAAAGCCTTGCTTCTGATCTCCGAACCAAATCCGCGGACCAGGAAAACATGAAACCCACCCTTTTCATCGATCGCGACGGCACCCTCATCGAAGAACCACCCGATGAGCAGATTGACCGCTTCGACAAGCTGCGGCTGGTCGCTGGCGTCATTCCGGCGCTGATTTCGCTGCGCGATGCCGGCTACCGGTTCGTGATGGTTAGCAATCAGGACGGGCTGGGTACGGCCAGTTTTCCAAAGGCCGATTTCGATGGCCCACACCAACTGCTGATGCAGATTCTCGGCTCGCAGGGCATCGTCTTCGATGAGGTGCTGATCGACCCCAGCTTGCCTGCGGACAATTCGCCCAATCGAAAACCGGCCCTGGGCATGGTGATGCACTACCTGCGCGAGCAGCGCTTCGATCCGGCGCGCTCGGCGGTGATTGGCGATCGGGAGACCGACCTCGCCTTCGCCACCAACCTGGGCGTGCGCGGTATCCGGTTGTCTGGGGAAATGGACTGGCCTGCCATCGTGGCGCTGCTCACCCAAGGCGCTCGCAGCGCCGAGGTCGAGCGGACGACCAAGGAAACCCGCATTCGGATCGGCGTCGATCTCGATCGCCGCGCCGAGCCGGCGATCGCCACCGGCCTGGGGTTCTTCGATCACATGCTGGAGCAGATCGGCAAGCATGGTGGCTTCGCGCTGTCAGTGCACTGTGCTGGCGATCTGCATATCGATGAGCACCACACCGTCGAGGATGTCGCGCTGGCGCTCGGCCAGGCGCTGAGGCAGGCGTTGGGCGACAAGCGAGGGATCGGCCGCTATGGTGCGGCCGGCAGCGATGGCGCGGGCCAGGCGGTGCCGGCGGCGCTAGTGTTGCCGATGGACGAAACCATTGCCTCGGCGGCGCTGGATTTTTCCGGGCGGCCGTATTTCGTGTTCGATGGCGCCTTCCCGCGCGAACAGGTTGGCGATCTGCCGACCGAGCTGGTGCCGCACTTTTTCCGCTCGGTGTGCGATGCCAGCGGGCTTAACCTGCATCTGTCGGTGCGCGGCGACAATTGCCATCACATGGTCGAGGCCTGCTTCAAGGCGTTTGCCAGAGCGCTGCGCCAGGCGATCCGTCGCGAGGGCAGCGAGCTGCCCAGCACCAAGGGCAGCCTGTGAACGTCGTTCTGGTCGATTCCGGTGGCGCCAACATCGGTTCGGTACGCTACGCGCTGGAACGGCTGGGCGTGTCAGCCGAGATGACCGCCGAGCCCGAGCGCATTGCGGTGGCCGATCGGGTGATCCTGCCCGGCGTCGGCGCCGCTGGTCCGGCGATGGAGAAGCTGCACGGCTTCGGCCTGGTTGGGCTGCTGCGCGGCCTGGAGCAACCGCTGCTGGGCATCTGCCTGGGCATGCAGTTGCTGTTCGAGACCTCCGACGAGGGCGCTGTCGAGTGTCTGGGCGTGCTGCCCGGCCGGGTTGGACGGATGCCGTCGGCGCCGGGCATTCGCATTCCGCACATGGGTTGGAACAGCCTCGATCTGCGCCGCCCCAGCCCGCTGCTGACCGGTATACAGACCGGCGACTGGGCCTATTTCGTGCACAGCTTCGCCGCGCCGGTGACCGACAACTGCGTCGCGTCCAGCACGCACGGGCAGCCGTTCGCCGCCGTGGTCCAGCGCGGCCGGGTGATGGGCGCGCAGTTTCATCCGGAGCGTTCGGCGGCGACCGGCTTGAGGCTGCTGGAAAACTTCCTGACCGCCGACTTCGATGGAGGTGCCGCGTGAGTTTTACCGTCTACCCCGCCATCGACGTGCGCGCCGGGCGCGTGGTCCGCCTCAAACAGGGCGATTACGCCCAGGAGACTCGCTACGGCGACGATCCGTTGGCCCAGGCCCGGCAGTACGCCCAGGCCGGGGCGCAGTGGCTGCATTTGGTCGATCTCGACGCCGCGCGGGCCGGTGGCTACACCCTGTCCGGGCTACTGGGCAGCATTGGCGCCCAGACTGGCCTGCGGGTGCAAACCGGCGGTGGCGTGCGTGAACGCGCGGACGTCGAACGCATTCTTGCCGCCGGTGCGTCGCGGGTGGTGATCGGCTCGCTGGCCGTGCGCGAGCCCGAGCGGGTGCAGGGCTGGCTGACCGAGTTTGGCGCCGAGCGGTTGGTGATCGCGCTCGACACCCGGCAGGACGACTCGGGAGACTGGCGCCTGCCGGTGCACGGCTGGACCGAGTCGGGCGAGGAGCGCTTGTTCGACCGGGTCGACGCCTATGTGGCCGCCGGTCTGCGCCACCTGCTGTGCACCGACATTGCCCGCGACGGCATGTTGTCCGGCCCGAACATCGATCTGTACCGGCAACTGCGCGCTCGCGCGCCGGGGCTGGCCATCCAGGCATCCGGCGGCGTGCAGGCGCTGTCCGATGTGTCGGCCGCCCAGGACGCCGGTTGCGCCGGGGTGGTGCTCGGGCGCGCCTTGCTGGAAGGCCGGTTCACCCTTGCCGAGGCACTGGCGGGAGTGGCGCCATGCTGAGCCGACGCATCGTTCCCTGTCTGGATGTGCGCGACGGGCAGGTGGTGAAAGGCGTGCGCTTTCGAGACCATGTGGTGATGGGCGCCATCGAGGCGCTGGCAGATCGCTACCGCGATGCCGGCGCAGACGAACTGGTGTTCTACGACATCACCGCCAGCCCGCAGGGCCGCAGCGTCGACCGCGCTTGGGTCGAGCGAGTCGCGCGGATCATCGATATTCCGTTCTGTGTGGCCGGCGGCATCCGCTCGGTGGCCGATGCCCGCGCCGTGTTGCACGCCGGTGCCGACAAGGTATCGATCAACACACCCGCGCTGGAGCGCCCGGAGCTGATCGCCGAGCTGGCCGCAGAGTTCGGCAGCCAGTGCGTGGTGGTCGGCATCGACTCGCTGCGCGATGACGATGGTCACTGGCGCGTGCGGGCCTATACCGGCGATCCTGACCGGACTCGGGCACTGGCGCAGGGCACGATGGATTGGATCGATCAGGTACAGACGCTTGGCGCGGGCGAGATCGTGCTCAACTGCATGGCCGCCGATGGTATGCGCGGCGGCTACGATGTCGAGCAGCTGCGTGCGGCCAGGGCGCGCTGCGCGGTGCCGCTGGTGGCGTCCGGCGGGGCCGGAACGATGGCGCATTTTGCCGAGGTCTTCGAGCAGGCCGATGTCGATGCCGCGCTGGCGGCCAGCGTTTTTCATTCCGGCGCGATCGCCATTCCCGACCTCAAACGTGCGCTGGAAGCCCGCGGAATTGCGGTCAGGTCGAGCGCGGCCGGCGATGCGAGCGAGTCCAGGCCGTGAATGAGGTGACCTGTCCGGCCGAATCGGCCATCATCGGTGCAGGGCAGGAGATGGACCCGGCCGATGGTCGGAATCAACAGGAAGGCATGACGTGAATTCAAACGATGGCATCGCCGATGAGACGATCCGACGATCGAACTCCGATCTGGCGCCCGAGACGCTGGCCTGGGACAAACAGAATGGACTGCTGCCGGCGATCGTCCAGGACGCCCAAAACCATCGGGTCCTGATGCTCGGTTACATGAATCGCGCGGCGCTGGCAAAGACCCTGGACTCCGGTCTGGTCACCTTCTTCAGCCGCAGCAAGGGCCGACTGTGGACCAAGGGCGAAACCTCCGGCCACACGCTCGAATTGCTGGCCATCGAGACCGACTGCGACCGCGACACCCTGTTGGTGCAGGCGCGTCCGCATGGCCCGACCTGCCATCTCGGCCGGCAAAGCTGCTTCGCCGACGCGCCGTCGGCGTTTCTGGCCGAACTCGATGCGCTGGTCGAGGCCCGCGATCTCGAACGACCCGGGGGCAGCTACACCACCCGGCTGTTCGAATCGGGCACTCGGCGGATCGCCCAGAAGGTCGGCGAGGAGGGCGTGGAGACCGCACTGGCCGCTGTGGCCCAGGACGACGACGCGTTGGTGGGCGAAGCCGCCGATCTGCTCTATCACCTGCTGGTGCTGCTGCGCGCGCGCGGGCTGGGGCTGGCCGACGCCGAGGCGGTGTTGCGCGCAAGGCACCGGTCTTGAACGCCGTTACCGGCGTCCAAAAAAACAAAGCCCGCAATGCGGGCTTCGGAAGATGGCGCTCCCTACGAGGTTCGAACTCGTGTTCCCGCCTTGAGAGGGCGGTGTCCTGGACCACTAGACGAAGGGAGCGCGGTTTGGTGCGCGAGGCGCAGCGCGTTAGTATAGATGGGCTGGATGGCGCCTGCAATCGATCCACGGGGTCTGCGAGCCATTCCACCAACGGCAGCCGGGCGGATTGACCGGATGGCGCTCAAATGGTTATCGCGGCTGTTGGCGGCAGTTCAGCGCCCGTCCCGGCTGCCCCCTTCAAGTGCGGCTTGCCCGCCTCCCAGGCGAAGCTCTGATTTGGCCTCCGATATCGTTCCGCAACTCGAAATCATTCCCCGCGACCGACACTGCGTTTCGCGCAAGCGAATGAGCAGCAACGCCCTGCGCGTGCTCTACCGGCTGAAAGAAGCCGGCTATGAGGCCTACGTGGTGGGCGGCGCGGTCCGCGACCTGCTCATCGACTGCGAGCCCAAGGACTATGACGTGGCTACCAACGCCACGCCCGAAGAGGTCAAGCAGTTGTTCCGCAACTGCCGGCTGATCGGCCGACGGTTTCGGCTGGCGCATGTCCACTACGGGCCGGAAATCATCGAAGTTGCGACCTTCCGCGCCAGCAGCGACGACGGCAGCGGCGAGCGCGAGCTGGAAGGCGACCGACTGGTTCGCGACAACGTGTACGGCTGCATCGAGGACGACGCAGTGCGCCGCGATTTCACGGTCAATGCGCTGTACTACGCGATCGAGGATTTCAGTATCCGCGATTTCGTCGGCGGCTTCGCCGACATCGAGCGGCGCCAGCTGAGGCTGATCGGCGACCCGCACAGCCGTTATCGAGAGGACCCGGTGCGCATGCTGCGCGCGGTTCGGCTGGCAGCCAAGCTGGGCTTCGAGATCGAGCCGGGTTCGGCCGCGCCGATTCCCGAGCTGGCCCACCTGCTGCAGGAGGCGGCGCCGGCCCGATTGTTCGACGAGTCGCTGAAACTGTTCATGGCCGGGCATGGCGAGGCCAGCTTTCTGGGGCTTGAACGTCACGGATTGCTGCCGGAATTTCTCCCGGAGACTGCGCGCGCGATGTCCGGCGAGGGCGCCGAGGCCAAGCGCGCCTTCATTCGCCAGGGTCTGGCCAACACCGATGCCCGCGTCCGCGAGGATCGGCCGGTGACGCCGGCATTCCTGTTCGCAGTGCTGCTCTGGCCGGCATTCCAGCGCGAGTTGGGCATCCTGCTGGAGCAGGGTTACGAACTCGCCGTCGCCCAGCAGCGCGCTGCCGACCGGACCATGCTTCATCAGGCCAAACGGGTTGCGCTGCCGCGTCGTTTCACGCTTCAGATGGAAGAGATCTGGCTGCTCCAGCCGCGTTTCGAGCAGCGCCAGCGCAAGCGGGTGTTTCGGCTGCTCGCCCATCCGCGGTTTCGCGCGGCCTTCGATTTCATGGAGCTGCGCGAGATCGGCGAGCCCGATCTGGCCGAGCAGGTCGCATTCTGGCGCGACGCGCAGACGCTGGCGCCGGAACAGCTCTCCGAACGCCTGGTCACTACCGGCGCACGCGAGGTCGCTGCGGGCGCACCGCGCAAGCGCCGTCGCCGCCGTCGCAAGCCGGCCGGCTCGGACGCAGCTGGATGAAGGCCGCGCCGGTCTGCGCCTGGATTGGTCTGGGCGGCAATCTCGGCGACTGCGCGCAACGGCTGGAAACCGCGCTCGACGCGCTGGCTGCCTTGCCGCAGACGCGCCTGCTGCGACGTTCGCGTCTGTACCGCAGTCCGCCGTGGGGCATCGTCGAACAACCCCCGTTCGTCAACGCCGTGGCCGAAGTCGAAACTGCGCTGTCGGCCGACGAGTTGCTTGCCGCACTGCTCGAAATCGAGCGTCGGGCGGGGCGCACCCGCGATCCGACCCGGCGCTGGGGTCCGCGCGAGCTCGATCTGGACGTGCTGCTGTACGGCGATCAGCGGATCGAGACCTCGGGACTGAGCGTGCCGCATCCGTGTATCGGTGAGCGGGCCTTCGTGCTGGTTCCAATGGCCGAACTGGCGCCGGACCTGATGGTGCCCGGCCGTGGCCGGGTGGCGGATTTGTTGGCAGCCGTCGACCGTGCCGGCGTGGACGCGGTAACGTGAGCGATCCGGTGATTCGCTCGATGCTCCAGCCCTCGCAGTCGGGGGCCATTCACTCAGCTCGGAGAGCAGCAGCCGATGTATTCCAACCCTTCTGACGCCCCGGCCCGGATTGCGGTGACCGTGCCGGCCCTGCGCAAGGCCAAGGCCGACGGCCGAAAGCTGGTCGCACTGACCGCCTACGACGCAAGCTTCGCGGCGCTGATGGATGCCGCCGGAGTGGACATCGTGCTGGTCGGCGATTCGCTCGGCATGGTGGTCCAGGGCCACCACAGCACGCTGCCGGTCACCGTGGCCGACATCGCCTATCACACCCGCTGCGTGGCGCGCGGGCTGCGCGCACCGTTGCTGATCGCCGACATGCCGTTCCAGTCCGATGCCACGCCCGAGCGCGCATTGGATGCCGCCACCGCCTTTTTGCAGGCCGGCGCGGCGATGGTCAAGATCGAGGGCGCCGGGCCGAAACTCGAAGTGATCCGGTTTCTGAGCGAGCGCGAGATTCCGGTCTGCGCCCATCTCGGGCTGACGCCGCAGTCGGTGCTGCGCCTGGGCGGCTACAGGGTGCAGGGCAAGGAGATGGCCGCCGCCGAGAAGCTGCTGGCCGATGCCCGGGCCGTGGCCGACGCCGGCGCCGAGCTGCTGGTGCTCGAATGCGTTCCTTCGCCGCTGGCCGCGCGCATCACCGAAGCCTCGGCGATCGCCACCATCGGTATCGGCGCCGGGCCAGACTGCGATGGCCAGGTGCTGGTGCTGCACGATCTGCTTGGCGTCAGTCAGGGCCGCCGGCCGCGCTTCGTCAAGGATTTTCTGGCCGATGCGGGCACCGTCCGGGGCGCCATCGAAGCCTACGCCTCGGCGGTACGCGAAGGCCGGTTTCCCGCCGCCGAACACGGATACGCGTAATGGAAGTTTTCAGAAGCGTGGCGCAGATTCGCGCCCTGGTCGGCGAATGGCGCAGACAGGACCTTCGGATCGGCTTCGTGCCGACCATGGGCAACCTGCACGACGGACATTTTGCGCTGGTCGATCTGGCGCGCGAGAATGCCGACCGGGTGGTTTCCAGCATCTTCGTCAATCCCACCCAGTTCGGCCCGAACGAAGACTACGCGCTGTATCCGCGCACGCCCGACAGCGATATTTCCGGGCTGCGCGCGCACGGCGTGGATGCCCTGCTGCTTCCCAGCGTGGAAGAGATGTACCCGTTCGGCACCGCCAACTACGTGCAGATGCACGTGCCGGGCATTACCGACATCTTGTGCGGCCGGCACCGGCCGGGCCATTTCAACGGTGTCGCCACGGTGGTCGCCCGGCTGTTCAACATGGTCCAGCCCGATGTCGCGGTGTTCGGCCGGAAGGACTATCAGCAGCTTCAGGTGGTGCGCTACATGACCACCGATCTGGCGTTTCCGGTCCGGATCATTCCCGCGCCGACGCTGCGCGAGCCGGACGGCCTGGCGATGAGTTCGCGAAATCGCTACCTCACGCCCGAGCAGCGCTCGCTGGCGCCCACCATTCACCGCGCGCTGCGTGCCATGCACGCGGCCCGCACCCGCGGCGATCCGCCGGGGCGCATCGAAGGCGTGGGCGAAAAGCTGCTGCTCGACGCCGGCTTCGAAGTCGATTACGTCGAGGTGCTGCGTTCGGACCTGTCGCGCCCGCGCGAATCGTCCGAGCCCGGCCTGATCGCCTTTGCCGCCGCGCGCCTGGGCCGGACCCGGCTGATCGACAATCTCGATCTGGACGACTGAGTCGCGCGCCCGGCCCGTCCGGTCATCGAGGGCAATCCAGGCGCCCGATGCGACGCGCGGCGCGCATCGGTGGCGCTTCCCTGGGCGGGATTCGCCACGCACCCGGCAGCGCGCCGCATTCGATGGCACCATGATCCGCTCCGCCCGCCAACATCCGTTCAAGGAGCACCGTGCATGCTCACATCCGATTGGTTGAACCGCCTCAGCCCGCACGCCGCGCGCATGACCGACACCCACCTCGGCGAGGTGATCGCCGCCGATCCCGGCCGGGCCGAGACGTTCTCGCTCACCGTCGGTCCGGTCCATGGCTGTTTTGCACGGCAAAAGTACGACGCGGCGGCCTGGTCGGCGCTGGTCGATCTGGCCGTCGACCGCGATCTGCCGAACGCCATCGCGGCGCTGTTCGATGGCGACATGGTCAACACCAGCGAGCAGCGCCCCGCACTGCACACGGCACTGCGCAGCGAACTGGGCGACAGCGCCATCGCCCGGCGTGCCCACCTCGAAGCGCGTGCCGCCCGACTGCGCATGGCCGAGCTGGTCGCCGAGCTGGAAGCCAGCGAAATCACCGACATCATCAACGTCGGCATTGGCGGCTCCGATCTGGGTCCGCGACTGATCGCCGATGCGCTGGCCGATGTCGGGCCGCGTCGGTTTCGCGTGCATTTTCTGGCCAATGTCGACGGCCACGCCGCGCAGCGCATTCTGGCGGGCCTGAATCCGCAGACCACCGCGGCGGTGCTGGTATCCAAGAGTTTCACCACCCAGGAGACCCTGCTCAACGGTGCGCTGATCCGCGACTGGCTGAGCGGTGCGCAGCGGATGTATGCGGTCAGCGCCAATCTTGCCGAGGCCAGCGCATTCGGAATCGGGGCCGAGCGGCTGCTGCCGATGTGGGACTGGGTTGGGGGCCGCTACTCGCTGTGGTCGGCGGTCGGCTTCGCGGCGGCACTGGCGATCGGCATGCCGGCCTTCGACCGGCTGCTGGCCGGGGCGGCGGCGATGGACGCTCACGTCAGGCGCACGCCGATTGCCGACAACCTGGCCGCGCGCCACGCCCTGACCGCGATCTGGAACCGCAACGCGCTCGGCTTCGACGGTCAGCTTGTGCTGCCCTACGACGAGCGGCTGGCCCTGCTGCCGGCCTACCTTCAGCAACTGGTGATGGAATCATTGGGCAAGTCGGTGCGCGCCGACGGCGAGCCGGTCGGGTGCGCCACGGTGCCGGCGCTGTGGGGCGGTACCGGCACCAGCAGCCAGCACAGTTTCTTCCAGGCGCTGCATCAGGGCACCGATCGCATTCCAGCTGACTTCGTCGGCGTGATCGGCGCAGACCACGACCATGCGAAGAATCACCGGGTACTGCTGGCGCATCTGCTGGCTCAGGCCCAATCGCTGGCGCTCGGTGAGGACAGTGCCGAACCGCACCGGCGCTATCCGGGCGACCGGCCGTCCACGCTGCTGCTGCTCGATGCTCTCACCCCGGAAAGCCTCGGCGCGCTGCTGGCCCTCTACGAGCACAGCGTCTACCTGCAGGGCTGTTTGTGGGGCATCAATCCGTTCGACCAGTGGGGCGTGCAGCTTGGCAAGCGGTTGGCCGATCGACTGCTGCCGGCGGTCGAGGATCGGCGCGTGGTGCCCGAGGACCCGGTCACCGCCGCGCTGTTGGGGCACATCCGCGCGGTGCAGGCCCGGCGTTCGGCCTGATCGCTGCTGCCGGCCGGCCGGGATCAGGCCCGATGCCGCGCCAGGGCCCAGCGCACGTGCTCGCGCACCAGCTCCGAATCGTCGTCGACGCGGGTGCGCAGCGCGGCCAGCACCGCGTCGGTGCCCGGCGCGTTGCCCAGGGCCACGGCGATATTGCGCAGCCAGCCCTGATAGCCGGTGCGGCGAATGGCCGAGCCTTCGGTGCGGCGCAGGAATTCATCCTCGGTCCAGGCGAACAGCTCGGCCAGCGTGGCCCTGTCGAGGCCGTTGCGGGCGCGGAAATCCGGTTCATCGTGGCGGGTGGCGAACTTGTTCCACGGGCAGACCAGTTGGCAATCGTCGCAGCCGAAGATGCGATTGCCGATCAGCGGTCGCAGGTGTTCATCGATGCTGCCCTTGAGCTCGATGGTCAGATAGCTGATGCAGCGGCGGGCGTCGAGCCGGTAGGGCGCGACGATGGCCTGGGTCGGGCAGATGTCGATGCAGCGCCGACAGGTGCCGCAATGCTCGCTGGCCGGCGGGTCGGTGGGCAGCGGCAGGTCGGTGAACAGTTCGCCAAGAAAAAACCAGCTGCCGCTGCGCTTGTCGATCAGGCAGGTATGTTTGCCGATCCAGCCCAGGCCGGCATTGCGCGCCAGCGCGCGTTCCAGCACCGGGGCGGAGTCGACGAAGGCGCGGTAGCCGAACGGGCCGATGGCGGCCTCGATGCGGCTGGCCAACTTCTGCAGGCGGTTGCGCATCAGCTTGTGATAGTCGCGACCCAGCGCGTAGCGGGCGACGTAGGCACGTTCGCCGTCGGCGATGGTGTGCCAGGCGTCGGCATCGTCGCCGGTGGCGTAATCCATGCGCAGAGAGATCACCCGCAGCGTGCCGGGCACCAGTTCATCGGGCCGCGCGCGCTTGCTGCCGTGGCGGGCCATGTAGTCCATTTCGCCGTGCTGGCCCTGGGCCAGCCAGTCGTGCAGGTGGCGCTCATCGTCCTTCAGCGACACCCCGGTGACGCCGATGTCGCGAAAGCCCAGCTCGGCCGCCCAGTGGCCGATATCGCGTCTGAGCTGGATCGGGTCGATGGCGCCGGACATGGGCAAAGTATAGGCGGGCCGGGTCCGGTGATCGGTCATAGCCACGGCGCGCGTCCCTTAAACTAGCCGGATGAACGCTTCTCTGCCGCTGTACCGTGCCGACGATGCCCGGGCAATCGATCATTACGCGATCGCCACGCTCGGCATCCCCGGCTACTTGCTGATGACTCGCGCCGGCCAGACGGCATTCGATGCGCTGCGCGCACGCTGGCCCGAAGCGCGCTGTATCGGGGTTGCATGCGGCCCCGGCAACAACGGTGGCGATGGCTATGTGTTGGCCCGCCTTGCGCACGATGCCGGTCTGGACGTGCGGGTGATTGCACTCGGGCCGGCAGGTGGCGGCGATGCGGCGCTGGCCGAGGCCGACTTGCGGGCGGCGGGCGTCGAGCCGGCCGGGTTTGCCGATGCGCTGCCGCCGGTCGATGTCTGGGTGGATGCGCTGTTCGGCACCGGCCTGAGCCGGGCGCCGACGGACGCGGCGGCGCAGTTGATCGCGGCGATGAACGAGGCCGGGCGGCCGGTATTGGCGCTCGACGTGCCTTCGGGTGTGAACGCCGATACCGGTGCGGTGCCGGGAGTGGCGGTGACTGCGGAACTGACGGTGAGCTTCATCTGCGCCAAGCGTGGGCTGTTCACCGGTCCGGCGCTGGACCACGTCGGCGTGCATCGGCTGGACGATCTGGCGGTGCCGGCAGCGGCCCGGCAGGGCCTGAGCGCGCGCGCCGTGGCCTATGACAGCGATGCCCTGTCGAACTGGCTGCGGCCGCGCCCGCGCGACAGCCACAAGAACCGTTTCGGCCACGTGCTGTGCGTGGGTGGCGACATCGGCATGGGCGGCGCGATCCGCCTGTGTGCCGAGGCGGCGCTGCGCAGCGGTGCCGGCGTGGTGAGCGTGGCTACCCGGTCGGACAATGTCGCGGCGCTGGTTTCGGCGCGGCCGGAGGCGATGGCGCGCCCGGTCGAGGATGCCGATGATTTTCCGCCCTTGCTGACGCGCGCCGATGTCGTCGCGATTGGCCCGGGCCTGGGGCAGGGCGACTGGGGTCGTGCGCTGTGGCGCGCGACGCTGGCGTCGGGCAAGGCGCTGGTACTGGACGCCGATGCCTTGAATCTGCTGGCCGCCGCGCCGCGCGGACTGCCCGACGCCGTGCTCACCCCGCATCCGGGCGAGGCAGCCCGGCTGCTGGGCTGCACCGGCGCCGAGATTCAGGCCGACCGGTTCGCCGCCGCAGCGGCGCTGGCTGAGCGCTATCAGTCCGTGGTGGTGCTCAAGGGCGCGGGAAGCATCGTGGCGGCGCCCGGCCGCACGCCGGCGGTGATCGCAGCCGGCAACCCCGGCATGGCGGTCGCCGGCATGGGCGATCTGCTGACCGGCGCGGTCGCGGCGCTGCGCGCCCAGGGTCTGTCGCCGTTCGATGCGGCGGTGTGCGGCGCCCTGCTGCACGCCAGCGCCGGCGACGCGGCGGCTGGCGACGGTCAGCGCGGGCTGCTGCCATCCGACCTGCTGCCGGAACTGCGCCGGTTGGCCAATCCGGAACGAACCGGGCGATGACGGTCGAAACGATCGACCGGGCGCTGCCCGACGAATCGGCCACCCAAGCGCTGGGCGAAGCCCTGGCCCGCAGTCGGCCGGCACGCGCCGTGGTCTTTCTGATCGGCGATCTGGGCGCTGGAAAATCGACCCTGGCCCGGGCGCTGCTGCGCGCACTCGGCGTGCAGGGCACCATTCGCAGCCCGACCTACACGCTCATTGAGCGCTATCCGCTTTCGCAAGGCGGCGAGGCGGCTCACATCGACCTGTACCGGATCGCCGATCACGGCGAGCTGGAATTTCTGGCGCTCGACGATCTCGCGCAGGTCGCCACGCTGTGGCTGATCGAATGGCCGGAGAAGGGCACGAGTGCGCTGCCGGCGGCAGACGTGAGCATCGAGCTGGCGCTAGCGGGCAATGGCCGTCTGGTGCGGTTGAATGCGCTCAGTCACGAGGGCCAGCATTGGCTGGAACGGCTTGCCGGTAGCCTCCCCGCTGCATGAGGTCAGCGGTCGCCGGCGTGGCCCACTCCTACAGGGGCGCGCTGGATTGGTCGCGAGGCGTGCAGGAGCGGCCATGCCCGCTACCGGGACATCCATCACTCGCCAAAGTCTCGGCATGCGGGCGGCCGCACCGCAGCCGATGCCGGCCCGGGTCAATACCTGAATGTTTTATGAGAAACAGCGCACAGCCTCCCGATTTATAAAGAAAAAGCTTGAATTCTGTTGACGATTGGAGTTGAATCGCGCCATGGTCCGGATTTTTCTCCGCCAATGGATGCCGTTTTCGCTGGCGCTTTTCGTGGCGTTGGCGATCCCGGCTGCGTTGTCCGCCAGTGAATTGAAGTCGCTCACCCTGTCCGAGGCCGGTTCGTTCACGCGGATCGAGCTGGCGCTGTCTGGCGCGCCCAACCACAAGGTGTTCACGCTCAACAACCCTGATCGCCTGGTGCTGGACATCGACGGGGGTGCCTTGGCCAAGGGCTTCGCGCCCGGCCCGGTGACCGGCAAGGTGCTTCAGGTGCGGACCGGACAGCCCGAGCCCGGTCAGTTGCGAGTGGTGCTCGATCTGGTCGAGCCGGTCCAGCCGCGCACCCACGTACTGGCCGCCAGCGGCAGTCAGCCGCAGCGCCTGGTTGTCGAACTGCATCCACGTGGCGCTGCGCAGACGGTGGCCGTCGCGCGCACGGTTCAGGATGTCATCCCGCAGCGTCAGCGCGACATCGTGATCGCCATCGATGCCGGTCACGGCGGCAAGGACCCCGGCGCGGTCGGCCCGACTGGCCGGCACGAGAAGGACATCACCCTGGCGGTGGCCCGCGACATGGCCAAGCAAATCGATGCGCTGCCCGGCTTCAAGGCCGTGCTGGTGCGCGACAACGACACCTTCATCGCGCTGCCGCGGCGCTATCAAATTGCCCGGCAGGCGCAGGCCGACCTGTTCGTCTCGGTGCATGCCGATGCCGCCCACAACCGAAACGCCAACGGCGCGTCGGTCTATGTGCTGTCGCTGCGCGGGGCGTCCTCGCAGGCGGCCAGCTGGCTGGCCGACCGGGAGAACGCCGCTGATCTGGTCGGCGGCGTAAAGCTCGACGACAAGGACGACACCCTGGCCGCGGTTCTGCTTGATCTCTCACAGAGCGCCACCATGCGCGCCTCCGAGGATGTCGCCGGGCACGTGCTCAATGGCCTCAAGCGGGTCGGCAAGGCGCACAAGCCGCAGGTCGAGCGCGCGAATTTCGTGGTGCTGCGCTCGCCCGACGTGCCCTCGATGCTGGTCGAAACCGGCTTCATCAGCAATCCCAACGAAGAACGCAAGCTGTCCGATCCGGCCTACCGCAGGCAGTTGGCGTCGGCGATCACCGAGGGGGTGCGCAGTTTCTTCCACACCCAACCGCCGCCGGACACCTGGCTGGCGGCCAATCTGCACACCCTGCCGGCCACGGCGCGTGAACACGTCGTCGTGCGCGGAGACACCCTGTCGGGCATCGCCGCCCGCTACGGGGTCAGCGTGGCCAGCCTGCGGCGAGCCAACAGTCTGGGTTCGGATGTGGTCAAGCTCGGCCAGCGCTTGCATGTGCCGGCGCCCTCGGCGGTGGCGGGCGTAGTGGCGGCCGGCTCCGGCCTGTCGCGCTGAGCGCAGGCGCGGCATTCGGTCGACTGGCAGGCGGGTCGGGCAACGCCGGCGCTGATTCTCGCTGCCCTGTCGTGGCCTCTGGAGCCGGCGGTGCGCACACGCCCGCTGCTATCATCGACGGCCCGTCCCTCGTTCCCCGATCCGTGCCGATCCGACCGCTGCCCGACACCCTGATCAACCAGATCGCCGCCGGTGAAGTCATCGAGCGTCCGGCCTCGGTGGTCAAGGAACTGGTCGAGAACGCGCTCGATGCCGGCGCCAGCCGACTGGATATCGACCTTGAGCAGGGCGGCACCCGGCTGATCCGGGTGCGCGACGACGGCGCCGGTATGAGCGGCGATGATCTGCCGTTGGCGCTGTCGCGCCACGCGACCAGCAAGATCGCCTCGCTGGAGGATCTCGAGCAGGTGCTCAGCCTGGGTTTTCGCGGTGAGGCGCTGCCTTCCATCGCTTCGGTCAGCCATTTCTCGCTCAGTTCCCGACGCCAGGACGACGAGCACGGCGCGCGTCTGGAAGTCGACGGTGGAGCGCTGTCGCCGGTGCGACCGCATCCGCATCCGGTCGGCACCACGGCGGAAGTGCGCGAGCTGTTTTTCAATGTGCCGGCCCGGCGCCGGTTTCTGCGCACCGAGCGCACCGAGCTCAACCACATCGAGGAATGGCTGCGCTCGCTGGCCCTGGCCCGGCCGGATGTCGAGTTGCGGTTGAGCCACAACGGAAAGCCCAGCCGCCACTACCGGCCCATCGGGCCGGAGCAGCGGCTGAAGCGGGTGTCCGAGGCGCTCGGCGAAGAATTCGCCAGCCAGTGCCTGGCCATCGACCACGAGGCCGCCGAACTGCGACTCAGCGGCTGGGTCGGCCTGCCCACGGCATCGCGGGCCAGCGCCGACCAGCAGTATTTCTACGTCAACGGCCGCGCCGTGCGCGACCGGATCGTGGCCCACGCGGTGCGCCAGGCCTATGCCGATGTGCTCTATCACGGTCGCCATCCGGCATTCGTGCTGTTTCTGCACATCGATCCGCGCCGGGTCGATGTCAATGTGCATCCGGCCAAGCACGAAGTGCGGTTTCGCGACAGCCGGCTGATCCATGATTTTCTGTACCGCACCCTGCACGAGGCGCTGGCCGACACCCGTGCTGGTCGGTCGGCCGGCGCGCCAGACGATGCTCTGCCGCCGCCCGCCGGGGCGAGCGCAGGCGCTGGGGCCACAGTGAACGACTGGCGCCAGTACCGGCCGCCGCAGGGTGGGCTGAACCTGCCGGTGCGCGATCAGGTGGCGGCCTATGCGGCGCTGTATCGCGGCGGGTCAGCTTCGGCGGCACCGCCGCAGCCGGTTGCGCCGCTGCCGATGCCGGCCGAGTCCGACGAAAGCGCGCCGCCGCTGGGTTACGCGCTGGCCCAACTGCACGGGGTGTTCGTCCTGGCGCAGAACGCGCACGGTCTGGTGCTGGTCGACATGCATGCCGCGCATGAGCGGATCACCTACGAGCGTCTGAAGGCCGCGCAGGACGGCGAAGGCATTCGCGCGCAGCCCCTGCTGGTGCCGGTGTCGCTGTCGGTCGCCGAGCGCGAGGCCGATCTCGCCGAACAGTTCGCCGAGGCGCTGGCCGCGCTGGGTTTCGATCTTCGCCGCAGCGGCCCGACCAGCCTGTCGGTGCGCAGCGTTCCCACCTTGCTGTCGGACGCCGATCCGTCGGCGCTGCTGCGCGATGTGCTGGCCGATTTCGCCGAGCACGGCGAGAGTCCGCGCGTGCAGGAATCGCGCAACGAACGGCTTTCGACTATGGCCTGCCACGGCTCGGTGCGCGCCAACCGGCGGCTGACGATTCCGGAAATGAATGCCTTGCTGCGCGACATGGAGGCCACTGAACGCTCGGCGCAGTGCAATCACGGTCGACCGACCTGGACCCAGCTCAGCCTTGCCGAGCTGGATCGCCTGTTCATGCGCGGGCGATGAGCGACGTGCCGGCCGAGTCCGATTGGCGCGGAAATCCCACCGCTGCGGCGCGACGTTGTGACCTGCGATCATGAGCATATGCGCGCATCGCCCTGTACTACGCGGCCGGTTGGTGGCCCGGCTCGGTCATCATGTACGCCTGCCTTTCGATCCTGGAGTTCCCGGTCAATGCCCGATCTTCGCAGCTTCTTCGGACTCACGGCGCTTGCCGGTTTTGCCCTGATGGTCAGCGCCTGCGCGCCGTCGTCCGACTCCACTGGCCCGGCCGACCGGTCGGCCGCCGATGCGGCCTGGCACGCCGAGCGGATGGAGCGACTGACCGCGCCTGAGGGCTGGTTGTCCCTGGTCGGGTTTCACTGGGTCGAGCCGGGTGAGCACAGCATCGGCGGAGGCGCCGAGTGCGATATCCAGTTGGCCACCGGCCCGGACCGCCTGGGCCGGCTGCGCCTGGATGACAGTGGGCTGCATTTCAGCCCTGCGCCGGGTGTCGCGCCGCGCCTGGACGATGCCATCGTCGACCGTGAGATCACGCTGGCGACCAGCGCCGACGGCCAGCCCGACCGGGTCTACTTCAATGATGGCCAAGCCAGTTTCGAAGCCCTGGTGCGCGGCGGCAAGATCGCCCTGCGGGTGCGCGATGCCGGCGCCCACACCCGGACCGGTTTCGTCGGCATCGAGCGATTCGCGCCCGATCCGGGCTGGCGTTTCGAGGCCCGGTTCGAGCCGCACCCCGAGGGCCAGACCATCGAGATCGCCAATGTGCTCGGCCAGCTGGAACCGATGCCCAACCAGGGCGTGCTGGTGTTCGAGCGCGACGGCCGCGAATTCCGCCTGGAGACCGTCGACGAAGGCGATGGCCGGCTGTTCGTGATCTTTGCCGATCGCAGCAACGGCACCGACACCTACGGCGCCGGCCGGTTCGTCTATGCCGAGCCGCCCGGCGCCGATGGCCGCAGCGTGCTCGACTTCAATCAGGCCTACAATCCGCCGTGCGCCTTCACCGCGCATTCCACCTGCCCGTTGCCGCCGCCGGAAAACCGCATGGACATCCGCGTGGAAGCCGGCGAACTGCGCTACACCGGCCCGACCTCCTGAGCCCGGCCGGCCGCCCAGGCTGGCGAGCGAAGCTCACGCCATCGATGCGACACGGCAAAGCGCGGGCGCAGTCTTTGCGAGTGACGGTCACCCCGTATCGACGCTGCTGCAGGCACAGCATCGGCATCGCCGTGATCGGAGCCGGAAACGATCGCGCATCATATTTCGACTGGATGAGTCGCAGCCGATGGCGGGCTTGGCATGGCGCGGAGAAGTGCGGTTGCCCAATCTGTACAATCGGGTTCAGCAGGTTGCCAGTGGTTGCCGCGATGCCGGCGCGCCGGATTGCTTTCCCGGGTGTCGTGCGACGGCCACTTCGACGACTCGCCGCCCGGCATGGGCCGATCCCGTGCCCGCTGGTGAACAGCGGTCGCCAGCGAGTATCGGTTTCGGACGCGCGGCGGTCTGAACGCCTGCTTCGGATACCGATGTCGACAGAGGAATCGACTTGGCCTACACAATCGACACCCGGCGGCTGTCGCTCGGGCTGTTTCTCCCGATCGAGGCCTACCAGGGCCCGCTCGCCACGATGCAGCACCACCTGGAGCGTGCGCTCCAGGCCGAGGCGGCCGGTTTCGAAGCGCTCTGGCTGCGCGACGTGCCCCTTCACGTGCCGCGCTTCAACGACGCTGGTCAGCTCTTCGACCCCTTCGTCTACATGGGCTATCTCGCCGCGCACACCTCGCGCATCGCGCTGGCGACCGGTAGTGCAATCCTCACGCTCCGCCACCCGATTCACACCGCCAAGGCGGCGACCAGCGCGGACGCGCTGAGTGGCGGACGGGTAGCGCTCGGCGTTGCCTCGGGCGATCGGATAGAAGAATTTCCTGCCTTCGGCTACGACCACGACCAGCGCGGCGAATTGTTTCGCGCCAGCTTCGAGACGATGCGCCGCTTGCTCGACGATGACTTCGTGGAGATGGAGCCGACTCATTACGGCCATCTCCAGGGCGCGGGCGATTTACTGCCCAAGGCTGCGGTCGGTGGGCGGATTCCCATGTACGTGACCGGCTATGCCGGCGGTCAGCGCCTGGACTGGATCGCCCGCCACGCCGACGGCTGGATCTTCTTCCCGCAGGAGATCGCCAAGGTCAGCCGCCGGATGTACGAGTATCGCGCCGCGCTCGAGCGCCAGCAGCAGCCGAGAAAGCCATACCTGCAGTCGCTCTACATCGACCTGCTGGCGGACCCCGATGCCCCGGCCCAGCCGCTGCACCTCGGTTTTCGATCAGGCCGACATCATCTGATCGACCACCTCAAGCGACTCGAGGTGCTCGGCGTGAATCACGTCATGCTCGTGCTGCGTTTCAGCTCGCGACCGATCAAGACCGTCCTCGATGAACTCGGTCGCGAAGTGCTCCCGCACTTTTCGTGCTGAGGCGTTGCGCTGGGGTTGCAATTCGGGCGGGACGGAACGCCAGGCAGCGGCCCCGTGGAGCGCAATGCCGGCGGTTGACGGTCATCCAGTCTCGACGCTGCCGTCCCTGTATGGTTGACTGTCGGTCTGCCGTCGGCGGCGAGCGCGCCGTTGAATTTGCACCTCGCGCGGCCGGTGTATCCCCACGACCAACCCAGAGGCATTCGATGCTCCGATCATTCGCTGCAAGCCCGCGATCTGTCGTATCCACCCGCCAGCTGGCGGCAGGGTTGTGCCTGCTGTTCGGCCTGCTGCTGGCTGCCGCCCCGGCCCGCGCCGAGCCGCCGACGCCGCTGCTCTGGCAGGTCGGTGAGGGCGATCAGCACTTCTACCTGCTCGGCTCGTTCCATCTGCTGACCAAGGACGACTACCCGCTGGCCGAATCGCTGGAAGCCGCGTATGCCGGCGCCGAGCGCGTGGTGTTCGAGCTGGCGCCCGAGGCGGCGCTGTCGCCGACCCTGGCCGCCACCATGACCCAGCGCGGCATGCTGCCGGCCGATCAATCCCTGACCGGCATGGTGTCCGCCGAAACCCGCGCCGGTCTGGTCCGCTTTCTCGGCAGTGAGGCCGCCTTGCCCAGCGTCGAGCGCTTCAAGCCGTGGTTCCTGAGTCTGGGGATCGCCATATCGGCGATGACCCAGGCCGGCTTCGAGGCGCAACTGGGGCTGGACATGCATCTGATGCAGCGCGCCCAGGCCGATGGCAAGGCCACCGGCGGTCTGGAGACGGCCGAGGACCAGATCAACGCGCTCGACAGCGTGCCGTTCGATGAGCAGGAAATCTCCCTGCGCCAGTCGCTGCGCCCACTGCCCGAGCTGCGCGAGGAGATCGACACCCTGCATCGCTACTGGCGCGAGGCGAACGTCGACGGGTTGGAGCGGGAAATGCTCAACGAGATGATCGAGCTCACCCCGAAAAGCGCCAAGCTGCTCACCATCGACCGCAACCTGCGCTGGCTGCCCCAGGTGCAGGCCATGGTCGCTGATGGCCAGTCCACGCTGGTGGTGGTCGGTGCGCTGCATCTGATCGGCGACGACGGGCTGCCATCGCTGTTGCGCAAGCAGGGCGTGCCGGTCCGGCAGATCGTGCCGGCCGGCGTCCGCTGAGGGGTTCGTCATGGCCCTGCTGATCGTCGCGCCCAACCGCGACACTGGCGCCGTCGAGCGGCATGTGCACACACTGGACGGCAAGCTCGATATCCGGGTCTGGCCCGAGCTGGGCAACGCCGATGAAATCGATTTCGCGGTGCTGTGGAAGCACCCGCCCGGCCTGTTCGGGCATCTGCCGAAGCTGCGCGCGGTCACGTCCTACGGCGCCGGCGTCGAAGCCATCCTCAACGATCCGGACTTGCCCAAGGGGCTGCCGGTCGGCCGCCTGTCCGGCCCCCGATTGGCCTCGGACATGGCCGAGTTTCTGGCCGGCGTGATCATCGCCCGGCATCGCGGCCTGTTCGAATTTCGTGACGACCAGCGCGCCGAGCGCTGGCAGCCCTGGGCGCCGGACGACCTGCCGGTGATTGGCCTGCTGGGCCTGGGCACCATGGGTGCGGCGGTCGCCAAGGTGCTGCGTGCGCTCGGCTATCCCGTGCACGGCTGGAGCCGCAGCGGGCAGGGGCCGCGCGGCATTGCCGTGCACAGCGGCCGCGCCGGCCTGCGCAAGATGGCAGCGCGTGTCGATTACCTGATTTGCCTGCTGCCGCTCACCCCGGCGACCACCGGCGTGCTCAACCAAGGGCTGTTCGAGGCGATGAAGCCAGGCGCCTGCCTGATCAACGTCGGGCGCGGTGGTCACCTGGTGGAGGCCGACCTGATTCCCGCGCTCGACAGCGGTGCGCTGGGCTATGCCGTGCTCGATGTGTTTGCCGAAGAGCCGCTGCCGGCCGGGCATCCGTTCTGGCAGCATCCGAAGATCTACCTCACCCCGCACTGCGCCAGTTTCACCCTGCCGCGCGAGGCCGCCGAGCTGATGCTCAAGAGCTACCGGCGTGTGCGTCGGGGTTTGCCGCCGCTGGATGCCGTGGATCGCAAGCGGGGCTATTGAGATTCTTATTGATCCGCCAGGCAGCATCGAAGAACGTGCATCCGGCGGTCCCGGCATTCGCTTCGCTCGTGCCGGGCTACGCGAGAGGCCACGCATTCGGCTTTGGCAGCCCGGCTTAGGCCGAAGGCCGTAAGCCGGGACCGCCGATTGCAAGGGCTCTGGCGCTGGATTTGCTGCCCCGGTCAATCCTGCCTTCGGTTCAGCCGCCGCCTGACCTGTTTCGCTGCCGGCGACCGGTGCGCTGCGCCGACGCCGATAACCACGACTTGCCGACCGGTCGAGGCGAATGCACACTGGGCCGAACTTCGCCTGGGGAAAGGCGGGTTGGTTCGGATTTGCCGATCAGTGCCCGGTCGCCGCTGCGGGACGGCCATGGCCGTGGGTTGCACAGCGCCGATGCCCGCACCAATGCATTTAAGGAAACTGCCATGGACGATAAGGGATTGAAGCGGGTGGGGTGGCTGGGGCTGTTCATCGATCATCTGCGCCCGATTCGGGTGCCGTTGCTGGTGGTCGCCCTCGGTGCTTTCCTCGCGGTCGGTGTGGATCAGGTGGCCGAGCTGCTACTGATCGTGGTTCAGGCGGGCAGCCCGGCACGCGCGTTCGTGCTGCTGCTGATCGCCTGTGCGGCGGCGGCGGTGGCGATCTGGTATCAGGGTCGCAACGCCTTTCGGATGCATTTTCCGCGCTGGCCGTCGCTGCAGGATCCGCGTGGCCGCTGGCTGCGGGCCTGGCTGCCCCGGCTGCTGGGTGCCAGCGTCCCGGTGCTGGTGGCGGCAGGCTGCTGGGTCGCGCTGGGCGATATCGAATCGACGCGCAACGCCGATCTGTCGGTCTGGCGCACGCTTGCCCTGCTGGTGCTGGCGGTGCTGCTGGTGCTGGGTTTCGTGACTCGCAGAAAACTGTTCAACGCGGTCTCCGTGCGCGTCGGACTGTCGCCGCTGCCGGCCTCGCCGCAAAGTGAGCGGAGCGTTTCGGGCTTCGCCGGGCTCGGCCGCGCGCCGAAGCGGGTGCTCATTGCTGTGGCGTTGCTCAATGTGCTGCTGACCCTGCTCATCGTCTGGCAGCCGACGCTGATCGACGGGTTTGGCCCGCTGGCGATCCTGCTGCTGGGCGGCGCGTTCTTTTGCATCACCGGCGGCTTCATCACCCTGCTGAGCGACCGACGCGGCATCCCCATCCTCAGCCTGCTGGCGCTGCTGGCGGCGGGCCTGCACGCCGCGCGGCTCAACGACAATCATCTGGTTCGGCTATCGGAAGCGATGAGCACGCACGCGGTGTCGGGCCTGTCGGCAGGCGGTGATCCTTCGTCGCTGCCGACGTTCGAGGCGTATCGCGACGCCTGGCTCACCGAGCGCTGCGCCGATGCACCGGCCTGCCCGATCATTCTGGTGTCGTCCGAAGGCGGCGGGATCCGCGCGGCGGCCTGGACGGCGCTGGTGCTGGGCCAGTTGCAGGCTTCCGGCCAGGGCAAGACCATCGATCGGATATTCGCGATGAGCGGCGTATCCGGCGGCAGCCTGGGGATCGCCACGGTGGCGGCACTGCACCGGCGGCACCCCGCAGGAACGTCAGCTGACTGGGTGCACGACCGCGCCGAAGCCTTCCTGACCCGCGACTTTCTGGCCCCCACGCTGGCCAACACGCTGTTCGTCGATTTCACCCAGCGACTGCTGCCGGGCGCCTGGTTCGATGATCGCGGACGGGCGCTGACCTTGTCGTGGGAGAAGAACTTCGCGGCCAGCGCAGGCCTCGCCAAGGACGAGGCCAACCCGTTCGCCCAGCCGATGGCAGCGCTGTACCATCACGGCGGCCGACCGGATACCCGCGTGCCCGCGTTGTTCCTCAACAGCACAGTGGTGCAGACCGGCGAGCGCATGGTGCAGCATCCATTCCGCGCCTTGCCGGGCCACGGCGACTGGTTCGCCGCGCGCGACAGCGCCGATTTTCCCACTGCGGGCCTGCCGCTCGGCGAGGCGGTGCTCAACAGCGCCCGATTCAGCTATGTCAGCCCGGCCGGAACCCTGGTCGACGGCACCGGCGAGCCGGCGCTGCAACTGGTCGACGGCGGCTATTTCGAAAATTCCGGTGCCACCACGCTCATCGACGTGATCGCCAGCCTGCGCGCCAGCCAGTGGGCCGATCGCCTGCAACTGCGCGTGTTGCACATCAGCAACGATCCGACGGTCGCGCCATTCGCGCCCGCCTCGACCATCGCCAACGAGTTCTGCATGCAGAGCCTGGCGCCAGAAGGTGCCGCCACGGTTGCGCTCAGCGGGGAAGTGACCGCGCCGATCATGGGCCTGCTGTCGACCCGCGAGGCGCGCGGTGCCTACGCCCGACAGGCGCTTGCCGCGTCGCTGGGCGGGGGCGATCTGCTCTGGCATTTCCGGCTGTGCGCGGGCAATTACCTGTTGCCCCTGGGCTGGACGATCTCCGCGCCGGTGGTGCGGGAGATGGAACGACAGCTGACCGAACGCTACCAGCTCGCGCCGCTGGCCGAGGCCATGCTGTCGCCTGTGCCGTGAGGCGAGCCGGGCGGGCGCGTGCCTTTCGTCTGCCTGTCGGGATGCGCGAGGGCGCTGGCGCGGGCCGGCAAACCGATGACCCGGCTGGTCAGTCTTCGACCAGCGCCATCGGAATGCGGCGTTCCGGTTTTGGCCAGCGGTAGGCGCGCACGGTCGGTGCGATCGGCACCATCTCGATGCAGTCCACCGGACACGGCGGCAGACACAGGTCGCAGCCGGTGCACAGTTCGGGAATGACCGTGTGCATCAGCTTGGGCGCACCGATGATGGCATCGACCGGACAGGCCTGGATGCATTTGGTGCAGCCGATGCAGTCCTCCTCGATGATCAGCGCGACGCGCCTGGGCTTTTCTTCGCCATGCTCGGCGTTCAGGGGCTTGGGCTCGACACCCAGCAACTCGGCCAGCGCCCGCACGCCGGCCTCGCCTCCCGGCGGGCACTGGTTGATATCGGCCGCGCCGCTCGCGATGGCTTCGGCATAGGGCCGGCAACCGGGGTAATTGCACTGGCCGCACTGGGTCTGCGGCAGGATCGCTTCGATCCGGTCGATCATCGGGTCCGAGTCGATCCGGAAACGCCACGCCGCCCAGCCAAGGATGGCGCCCAACACCAGGGTGAGGCCGACCATGACCAGAATCGAAGTCATCGGCTCACCGCGCGCAGTCGCCGGGCTGGCAGCGCAAAACGCCGGTTGCCGGTCGGAGAGCCATCGCGCACGGGCGGGACTTCGGCGTCACGTGAATCAGCCCGGCACGATGCCGGAAAACCCCATGAACGCCAGGGCCATCAGCCCGGCCGTTACCAGGGCAATCGGCGCGCCGCGAAAACTGGCCGGAACATCGCCGGTTTCCAACCGCTCGCGCATGGCGGAAAACATCACCAGCACCAATCCAAAACCCAGTGCCGCGCCGAAGCCATAGACCACCGCCTCGATCAGCGAATGCCGCGCCTGCACATTGAGCAGAGCCACGCCGAGCACCGCGCAGTTGGTGGTGATCAGCGGCAGAAAGATGCCCAACACCCGGTACAGCCGCGGGCTTTGTTTCTTCATCGCCAGCTCGGTGAACTGCACCACGGCGGCGATCACCAGAATGAAGCTCAAGGTGCGCAGATGCTCCAGCTCCAGCGGCTGCAACAGCCACCGATGCACCAGATAACTCAGCGCCGCCGACAGCGTGAGCACGAAGCCAGTCGCCATCGCCATGCCATAGGCCGAATCGAGCTTCTTCGACACGCCCATGAACGGGCACAGGCCAAGAAACTTCACCAGAACGAAGTTGTTGACCAGTACGGTGCCGATGAGCAGGAGGAAGAGGTCGGACATTTGAAGCCGGGAATGGGGAATGGGGAATGGGGAGTCGGCTGCTGCGCAGCAACGGCCGCTTCGCGGCCTGCGCCTTCGCTTCGCTCGGTCGGGATTCGGGATTCGGGATTCGGGAGTCGTGAGTCGTGAGTCGTGAGTCGAGAAGGCAGATCGCGGTGCGCTCACTTTACCGGCACAGCGGGTCCGCTGGCGAATCAGGCCGCCTGGCTTGGGCCGTCAGCTTGCGTAGCCTGGCTTAGGCCGCAAGGCCGTAGGCCGGGACGGCGAGGTGCTTGGAGGCATCCGGCGGTCCCGGCATTCGCTTCGCTCGTGCCGGGCTACGCGCTACGCGCCGGGATTCGAGATTCGAGATTCGGGAATCGGGAATCGGGAATCGGGAATCGGGAATCGGGAATCGGGAATCCCCCATCCCCCATCCCCCATCCCCCAAATCCCAAATCCCAAATTCCGAATCTCGACTCCCAACTCCCAAATCCCAAATCCCAAATCCCGTCACTACCTCACCGGCATCCCCGGCGCGGCGCCGGTGTCGGCGTCGAGCAGGAACAGGCCGCCGTCGTCGTGGCCGGCTGAGAGAATCATGCCCTCGGAAACGCCGAAGCGCATTTTGCGTGGTGCCAGGTTGGCGATGAACACCACCTTGCGGCCGACCAGCGTTTCCGGCTCGCCGTAGCTGGCGCGGATGCCGGAAAAAATCTGCCGGGTGCCGAGTTCGCCGGCGTCGAGTTCGAAGCGCAACAGCTTGGTCGAGCCTTCGACGAACGCGCAGTCGGTGACCGTGGCGATGCGCAGGTCGAGCTTGGCGAAGTCGTCGATGGTGATGTGGCCGGGAATGGGGAATCGGGAATCGGGAATCGGGGTGGAGCCGGGATTTGGGATTTGGGATTCGGGATTCGGAGAAGCAGAAGCAGAAGCTGATGCTTCAGGCTGGGTGGGCTTTAGGGATTCGGTGCTGGCTTCGGTCATGGCTTCGATGTGCTTGGGGTCGATGCGGGTGAGCAGGGGTTGGAAGGCTTCGATGCGGTGACCGATCAGCGGCTGTGACAGTTGGTCCCAGTGCGCGACGGGTGCGGTGAGGAAGGCCTCGGCACGCAGGGCGGTGTCCGGCAGCACCGGCTTGAGGCCGGCGGCCAGCACGCGAAACAGATTCAGGCCCTGGCTGCACACCGCCTGCAGCTCGGCGTCGGCGCCGTCCTGTTTGGCGATCACCCAGGGCTTCTTGTCGTCGATGTAGCGATTGGCCTCGTCGGCCAGGGCCATCAACTGGCGAATTGCGCGGCTGTATTCGCCCTCGGCATAGCTGGCGCGCACCTCGGCCAGGGTGGTGACAAAGTGCGCGTACTGCGCCGGCTCGGGCAGCGCCTGCGACAGCTGGCCTTCGAAACGCTTGGCGATGAACCCGGCACAGCGGCTGGCGATGTTGACGAACTTGCCGACCAGATCGGAATTGATCCGCTGCACGAAGTCTTCTAGGTTCAGGTCGAGATCGTCCACCCCCGCGCCGGTCTTGGCTGCGAAGTAATAGCGCAGCGGCTCCGCCGGCAGATGATCGAGCCAGGTGCGGGCCTGGATGAACGTCCCGCGCGACTTCGACATCTTGGCGCCGTTGACGGTGAGATAGCCGTTGACGTGCAGCGCGGTGGGCGTGCGAAAGCCGGCGCCGTGCAGCATGGCCGGCCAAAACAGGCCGTGGAAATTGATGATGTCCTTGCCCAGAAAATGATGCAGCTCGGCTTGGCTGTCGGCGCCCAGGTAGGCGTCGAAGTCGATGCCCTTGGCGTCGCACAGCGCCTTGAAGCTGGCCAGGTAGCCGACCGGCGCGTCCAGCCAGACGTAGAAAAACTTGCCCGGCGCATCGGGAATGGGAAAGCCGAAGTAGGGCGCATCGCGGCTGATGTCCCAGTCGCGCAGGCCGCCATCGACCCATTCCATCAGCTTGGCCTTGACCGCCGGGTGGGCGCTGTCGCCCTTCAGCCAGTCGCGCAAAAAGGCCTCGAAATCGCCCAGCTGAAAGAAATAATGCTCCGACTCGCGCAGCTCAGGCACCGCGCCGGACACCGCCGAACGCGGGTTCTTCAGGTCGGTCGGGGCATAGGCGGCACCGCACACTTCGCAATTGTCGCCGTACTGATCGGGCGCGCCGCACTTGGGGCACTCGCCCTTGACGTAGCGGTCGGGCAGAAACATGCCGCGCTCGGGGTCGTAGAGCTGGGCGATGCTGCGCCGGGCGATGTGGCCACCGTCGCGCAGGGCGAGATAAATGCGGGTGGCGATCTCGCGGTTTTCCTCCGAGTGGGTGGAGTGGTAATGATCGAAGGCCACCCGGAATTCGGCGAAATCGCGCTCGTGACCGGCCTGGATTTCCCGGATGAAGGTTTCCGGCGCCACCCCGGCCTTTTCAGCGGCCAGCATGATCGGCGTGCCGTGGGCATCGTCGGCGCAGACGTACCAGACCGTGCCGCCCTCCATGCGCCGGGCGCGTGCCCAGATATCGGCCTGGATGTAACCGACCAGATGGCCGATGTGCAGCGGGCCGTTGGCATAGGGCAGGGCGCAGGTGACGAGAGCGGGCGTTGGTACGGGCATGATCGGCGTGGTTGAAAGGCGAGTCGGGGATTATCCCAGATGCGGCAGGGCTTTCGTTGTCTTGCGGCGACCCGAGTGGCGTTCACCCTTGATGCAAGGGACGATACCCAGCCCAACGGCACAGGCCGAAAATCGCCCTGAACCGAGACCAATCCCGTCGTTTCTCCCTGTTCCGCCTCGGCCGAAGGTCGTCCTGACCCGAAACCAATCCCGTCGTTCTCCCTCTCCCGCCCCGGCGGGAGAGGGCCGGGGAGAGGGTGGGCCAACGAAGCGCGCGCCGCCGGAAACCACATCCCCCGGCGTCCCCCACACGACCCGGTCGCCGGAGTGAATAACCTTGCCCGCGCAGAGCCGGTCTCGGCCGAAGGTCGTCCTGAACCGAAACCAATCCCGTCGTTCTCCCTCTCCCGCCCCGGCGGGAGAGGGCCGGGGAGAGGGTGGGCCAACGAAGCGCGCACCGTCGGAAACCACTTCACCCGGCGTCTCCCACAAGACCCGGTCGCCGGGGCGAACGACTTTGCCCGCGCCCGCTTCCTTCGTCGGCCTGCTTCGCGCCCGGAAGACCGTCCGCAGGCCGTCAATCGGTGCGGCTCAGTTGTCCGTCACCCGGAGCGCGGATGCGGGTCGGCTACAATTGCCGTCTCACCGTCCGCACATGGAATCCGTCAATGACCGACCTCGCCGCACAGGTCAAAGCCGCCGTCGCCGCCCTGCACGACCCGCACACCTGCCAGCCATTGGGCGAAGCCGCCGTGCGCGGCGTGGGTGTCGACGGCGACCGGGCCGCAGTGGAAATCCAACTGGGCTATCCGGCCGCGGGCTGGCACGAAACCCTGGCTGGGCACGTCCGGGCCGCCGTCGAAGCCGTGCCGGGCATCGCCAGCGCCGTGGTGCAGGTCGGCTCGCGGGTGCATGCCCACAAGGTGCAGAACCAGCTTTCGCCGCTGCCCGGCGTGAAAAACATCATCGCCGTCGCGTCCGGCAAGGGCGGCGTCGGCAAGTCGACCACGGCGGTCAATCTGGCGCTGGCGCTGCAGGCCGAGGGCGCGCGCGTGGGCGTGCTCGATGCCGACATTTATGGCCCTTCGGTGCCCAAAATGCTTGGCCTGGAAGGCAAGCCCGACACGCCCGACGGCAAGAAAATCGTGCCCAAGTACGGACACGGCCTGCAGGCAATGTCGATCGGCCTGCTGGTCGGCGAGGACACGCCGATGATCTGGCGCGGCCCGATGGTCACCCAGGCCCTGCAACAACTGCTGGGCGAAACCCTGTGGGACAGCCTGGATTATCTGGTCATCGACCTGCCGCCGGGCACCGGCGACATCCAGCTCACCCTGGCCCAACGGGTGCCGGTATCGGGCGCGGTGATCGTCACCACGCCGCAGGACATCGCCCTGCTGGATGCCAAGAAAGCGCTCAAGATGTTTGAGAAGGTGGAAGTGCCGGTGCTGGGCATCGTTGAAAACATGGCCGTGCACATCTGCTCCAAGTGCGGCCACGCCGAGCATGTGTTCGGCGAAGGCGGCGGCGACCGCATGGCCCAGGAATACGGCGTGCCCCTGCTCGGCGCATTGCCGCTGGACATCCGCATCCGCGAACAGGCCGACGGCGGCCACCCCACCGTCGCCGAAGACCCGACCGGCCCGGTCGCCCTGATCTACCGCGACATCGCCCGCAAAACCGCCGCCCGCCTGTCGCTGCAGGCCAAGAACAAATCGATCGCGTTTCCGAATATTGTTATTCAGGAATAGCGGGATTTGGCATTCGGGATTCGGGATTGGTAAAAGCGAAAGGCTGCGGTGGATGCAAGTTCGGCACACCCGGCGAGGCAAGCCGCAAGCCCTGGATCCCGAAGCACCAAATCCCAAATCTCGAATCCCACCTCTCGAATCCCAAATCCCGAATCCCCATTCCCGGCCCCAAAATGACCATCAAATCCGATAACTGGATCCGCCGCATGGCCGAGCAGCACGGCATGATCGAGCCATTCGAGGCCGGTCAGGTTCGGCATGCCGGCGACGGCCATCGCATCGTCAGCTACGGCACGTCGAGCTATGGCTACGACGTGCGCTGCGCCGATGAATTCAAAGTGTTCACCAACCTCAACTCGACCGTGGTGGACCCGAAGAATTTCGACGAGCGCAGTTTTGTCGACATGAAAGGCGACACCTGCATCATCCCGCCCAACAGCTTCGCGCTGGCGCGCACGGTGGAGTACTTTCGCATCCCGCGCAGCACACTGGTGATCTGCCTGGGCAAAAGCACCTACGCCCGCTGCGGCATCATCGTCAACGTCACCCCGCTGGAGCCGGAATGGGAAGGCCACGTGACCCTGGAGTTTTCCAACACCACACCATTGCCGGCCAAGATCTACGCCAACGAAGGCGTGGCCCAAATGCTGTTCTTCGAATCCGACGAAGTCTGCGCCACCAGCTACGCCGACCGCGGCGGCAAATACCAGGGCCAGCGCGGCGTGACCTTGCCGCGAACGTAAGCGCAGAAAGGCCTCAGCGCCTTGCATCAGCAGGGTCATCGCGGCGGAACCGATCCGCCGTGTAGTCGAACCACCTGTCCCACTTCAGCTTGCCCAGCAGCGCCGCGCCACGACGCTGCTCGCGGCGGGCGATGAACCCTTGCAGCGCCTGGGTGACGGCGGCTTCCTTCGTGCGCTCGCCGCTGACTCGAACCGCGCGGTCGAGGAGATCCGGATCGATTGCGAGCTTGGTGGAAATGCGCGACGCCTTGTGCGGGTGTCTACACACACGGCGCGCACGCCGTTGCCGGGTCGACGCGAAGTATGACTGGCCAAAAGCACCTACGTCCGCTGCGGCATCCCGTGTACCGAATCAAGGATGCTCTGAAGAGACTGTCATTGCGAGGAGCGAAGCGACGTGGCAATCCAGAAATGTGCGGAAAAACAAAGCACTGGATTGCTTCGCTGCGCTCGCAATGACGCCGGAGACAATTGATCAGAGTTTACTTGAGTCCGATGAGAAGACATCCTTGCCGCGTATCCACCGCTAAGACAGGCGGTTTTGAACCTGTCCGGCCCGCCCGGCAGCCCCTTTTTTTCACCGCTTGACACACCCACCGCCCGATGCGATGGTGCCAGCGGAGTGTCGAACGGTTCAGGAAACGCTGCGAGATTAGGCTGCGGGGATAGGTTGCACCATATGGATATGTGGATGTTTTGGAAACTTTTTCTCACGCCCCGTGGCGCCGGAAGGCCGGCTTAGGCTGCGGACTTACGCGGCAATTTGGCGTCGAATAGTAGTTAGATGAAAAGATGAGCATCCAGAACAAATTTCGAATATTCATCATCGGCGCGGGGTTTTCTGTCCACGCGGGGCTGCCTTTGGGCGCTCAACTATTCAAGTTTGTTAGAGATGTAATCCGTAAGAAGTATGGTGGAGATAACAAGCTTGAGGCTGATTTAGAGTGGTATTTGGAGTACAGATTGAGGTGTGATGGCATACCCGAGGAATACCCAGTAGATTATGAAAAATTCATGTCGTATCTTGATCTGGAGCACTACCTGGGTCTACGGGGTAGTGATACTTGGAGTGAAGAAGGTAATGAGTCGCAATTGATTATCCGAAATGGGATAAGAGAAGTGATTTACTCCAAGACGCCAAAGTCACCAACTGCGGAGTGCATCAAATTTTGCCAGCGATTACTTCCTATGGATGTGGTTCTCACATTCAATTACGACACACTGATTGAGGATGCTCTGGATTATTTAGGGAAGCCATATAGGCTATTTCCGAATCGCCTCAAAAGCGTTGGGCTCATGTCATCAGTAATTGATAGTGAGGCAGAAGAGGGTGAGATAGTAATAAGCAAGCTGCATGGTTCCATAGATTGGTACGATAAAATGCCCTACTTAAAGGAGCGGGAGCTTGCCAGTCAATCGGAGTATCCATGGGAATCACGGCACCCAGCATTCAAAGAAGGATCATCAATTGAGCATGGTCCTTTGATAGACGGCCCGGTCGAGGAAGGCGATCCTCTCCAGTACGTATATAGAGTAAAAGACTTGTCTCAGATTTCTGATAGTCAATTTTGGCAGTGCACACCACTGATTTTATCGCCGTCAAGCTCAAAAATTCTGTATGCAAATTCGCTCAAGTCACTTTGGCGCGGCCTACAACAGGCTGGCGGGCTAAATTTTGGCCTTGGCGTGGTTGGGTATTCATTACCTCATTACGATGAATATGCAAGGCAGGCGCTGTATCATTTGATGAGAAATTACACCGAATATGAATTCGATATCGAAATGATGGGCTTAAAAAAGACCCCCGCCAGAATTCTTGACTACAGCAAGCCTGGATCGTCAAATTGGCAGATACGCAAAAATTATTCATTTATGAATTGGGATCGGTGTGAGCTTAATACATCAGGTCTCACCTTAGAAGCCATTGATTGGCTTATGCAATGAAACATCATCTAACAAAACCATCCACCGGACGCGCCAAAGGCGCGCGCCGGTGATGGTTGCCGTTAGAAACAAGATGAATCTAGACTTTGACACGTTCCCCTCAATGGAAGTGGGATATTTACTTCTCCCAAGACCGCCAGAAGCATTAAATAATTTCCCAGAGTTGCACGCTCGTTGCAGCGCTGCAATTTATATGGCGTCTCATGTTGGAGGACAATCAACCAAGTTAGTGATTTCCGATGAGGTTCATAAGGCTGCTTATATTCGTGCGGCTTTGTCTGAGTTTGTCGGCATGGAAGATGTAGCAAAATCTCTCGTTGAGAAAGAATACGAGCATGAAATATCAATTGATAAATGTAATAACCCTCTTTTCCACATAATGAAGCTGCTCAGAAATTACAACATACATGTTGGTTCATCTGTTTGCTCGGAGGTCACTGTTTCAGTGATAGCGGTTGGTGAGGAACACGAAATTAATACTGATGTGATAGATAACTTAAGCGTTGAATCGCTCAAAGCGCTACGGGCTGGAAAGTACTATACCGATACCGAAGTTGAGAGAATGGTACAATATTTCATGCTTGAACAGAATAAATTGGGCGTTTGCGACGTCCCCCCAGTTTTGAGTAACACCGCGGTTTGGAGTCCAATTCCCCATCCGAAGGAGATTGGACGTGAAGAAGCGTTTTACCGAAGAACAGATCATCGGCTTCCTGCGAGAGGCGGATGCC
>Ga0209643_1000380_pt1 | contig 88434 bp, 87 predicted proteins | sample AutmiccBRH37_all_FD_187383 | JGI IMG/M metagenome (GOLD analysis project Ga0209643, IMG submission 187383) | Deep subsurface microbial communities from Mt. Terri, Switzerland - Autotrophic microbial communities BRH/37_all (SPAdes) (version 2) | ecosystem: Environmental > Aquatic > Deep... | reverse complement strand
GGCGGATGGACAGGATACTATGGAAAACCGGGGCCCGTCGTCATGCTACAAGGTTGGCTCGAAATCCAAGCCGCCAAAAAATCACTCCATACCCTCGGCTTCAAACCCAATGTGTGAATCTGGTAGCCCCCGAGCGCGAGAGCGCAATTGATCGCGTGCTCGGCACCGTCACGGTCACGGCCACCAAGAAAACCAATGTCGAGAACGTCCAGGACGTTCCGGTCGCCGTCACAGCGTTCAATTCCGACACGCTGGACGCCCTTCACGTCAACGATCTCGGGTCGCTCAGCTACACGACGCCGAACGTCAACCTGACCGATGTCGGCACGTCCAAAGGCGTGGCGAACTTCTCGATCCGCGGCCTCGGTATCAACTCGTCGATCCCATCCATCGATCCGACTGTCGGCGTGTTCGTCGACGGCGTGTATCTCGGCGTGAACGCCGGCGTTGTGCTCGACCTGTTCGATCTGGACAGCGTCGAGATTCTCCGCGGTCCGCAGGGCATTCTGTTCGGTCGCAACACGACCGGCGGCGCCGTGCTGATCAATACCGGCAATCCGACGGAGGATTTTCACTGGAGCGCCCGCGCAGCGGTCGAAACCCCGGTTGACAGCGGTCGTGGCGGCCCGAACTCCACCATTCAGGGAACCGTTTCCGGTCCGCTGGTTGAAGGCAAGCTGAACGGCAAGCTCGGCGCCTACTACAATACGGACGACGGTTACTTCAAGAACCTCTACAATGGCGACAATCTGGGCGAATCTCAGACGTCGATCATTCGCGGCGCCCTGGAGTGGACGCCCACCGATCGCCTCACCGTTCTGGGCAAGATCGAGCGTTTCGATTCCTACGCAGACGGCCCGAACGGTCAGAACCGCGGCGTCTATGGTCGCGATTCGTTCGACATCGCGATCAACAATCCGGGCTTCCTGGACAGCGGGATCACGACCGGTTCGATCCGCACCGACTATGATGTCGATTTCGGCAATGGTGTGATCACGAACATCTTTGGCTATCGCAAGCTTGAGTCGACGACCAGCGCCGATATCGATGCCCTGCCGCTGACGTTGTTCCACTCCGGATCTGAAACCGAGCAGGAGCAGTACTCGAACGAGCTGCGCTATGCTGGCAGTTTCGGCAAGGCGGAAGTCACCGTTGGCGGGTTCTGGTTCGACCAGAGCGTCGCCTACACCGAGCGCCGCAGCCTGCCGACTGTTACCGCAGCCGAGTTCAATGGCGGTGGTCGCCAGGACCACCTCGTCTATGGCCTGTTCGGCCAGGTCGATTATGCTCTGACGGACCGCCTGACCGGCATCTTCGGCCTGCGTTACGGCTATGAAGAGAAAGACGCTGACGTTGTTTATGTCCGTCCGCGTCCGCATTGCTCGATGGTTGACGAGACCTGCCCGGTTACTGGTACGAACCCGTATGTTCCGGGCGAGCCAAACGGCTTCTCCAACAAGGATGACTGGAGCAACTGGTCGCCGAAGATCGGCTTCCAGTATGAGCTCGACGACACGTCGCAGATCTACGCTCACTACACGAACGGTGTTCGTTCGGGCGGCTATAACTTCCGCATCACCGACCCGGCTCTGTTCCTGTCGATCTTCCCGGATCCGAACAAGAAAGCAGCCTTCGACGAAGAATCTGTCGATAGCTATGAGTTCGGCTACAAGAGCCAGACCGAAGATGGCCGCGGCCAGTTCAATGCGGCTGTGTTCCTGAACGATATCTCGGACATGCAGCGTGAGTTGAACCTGGCTTCGCCGTCTTCCGGTGTGTCTCAGGTCATCCTGAACACGGCGGATGCCCAGATCCTGGGTCTGGAAGCCGAGGGCCGCTATGCCCTGACGGACAATTTCCTCGTGATGGCGAATATCGGTCTCATCAACGCTGAGTACACCGATGTCCGCTACGACATCTCCAGCGATGGCGTCGTCGACGGCAAGGATCTGGCACTCGACCTGCCGCGCGTTCCGGAAGCGACCTATGGTATTGGCTTCGTCTATGATCGTGACCTGGGTGACAATGGTTCGCTGGTTGCGCGCGCCAACTTCCAGCACCGCGACAAGAACGCCTTCACCGACAATAACTGGGGCTGGATGAATGCCTCGGATCAGGTGGATGCGAACCTGACCTGGAACACGCCGTTCGATGGTCTGGCTGTGTCGATCTATGGCAAGAACCTGCTCGACGAAGTCGTGGCCGGTGGTGACACTCAGCTGCCGTTCGGTGGTTCGCTGGCGGGCTTCGTGCCAGGCGGTGAAAACCTCGCGACCGGTGTGAACACCCCGTATGCATCCAGCCCGGCTGCCGGCACCTTCTCGCCGCTGGCGAAAGGCCGCCTGCTCGGCTTCGAAGTGACGATCAAACGCTAGGCGCGTCAGTCAAAACATTCGGAAGGGGCGGGCAGCAATGTCCGCCCCTTTTTCTTGTCACGGCTTGCGGCGGGCCGTGGCAAATGCTCAGACAGGGCTATGTCCTTGTCTCCCCCGATCCTGAAGCTTGCCGGGTTCCTTGCGGATCCGGTTGCGCCTGCTGATTTTCCCGAACACAAGATCCGCTTCTGGAATGCTCGCTGGGCAGGGGAGGTCGGGCTTGGCGATCTGGACGTGGCCGGGCAGGTCGCCCATTTCGGCCGGTTCGAGCCGCTGCCGGGAAACTTGAAACAGCCGCTCGCGCTGCGCTATCACGGCCACCAGTTCGGCACCTACAATCCGCAGCTTGGCGATGGCCGCGGCTTCCTGTTTGCGCAACTGCGTGACCGGCAGGGCCGGCTGCTGGACCTTGGCACCAAAGGCTCCGGCCAGACGCCGTGGAGCCGGCAGGGCGACGGGCGGTTGACGCTGAAAGGCGGCGTGCGGGAAATCCTCGCCTCGTCCTATCTCGAGGCGCTCGGCGTCAACACGTCGAAATCTTTCGCCCTGGTCGAGACCGGCGAACAGCTTGCCCGCAATGACGAGCCGTCGCCGACGCGCTCCGCCGTCCTTACGCGCCTGTCGCACAGCCATATCCGCTTCGGCAGTTTCCAGAGGCTTGCCTATCTGGAAGAGCGGAACTCCATGGCGCAGCTGATCGACTATTGCGTGACAGAGTTCCATCCGCAGGCAGAAGACCCGGACATGGCGGCAAAGGCCTGCAAGCTGCTCGAAAGTATCGCCACCGCCACCGGCCGGATGATCGGCCAGTGGATGGCGGCGGGTTTTGTTCATGGCGTCATGAATACCGACAATTTCAACATTACCGGCGAGACGTTCGATTTCGGGCCGTGGCGCTTCCTGCCTCAGTCCGATCCGAACTTCACGGCGGCCTATTTTGACCAGCAGGGGCTCTACCGGTTCGGGCGCCAGCCCGTGCAAGGTGGCTGGGCGCTGCAACAGCTGGCCTCCGCGCTCCTGCTTGTCGGGGCGGAAGCCGATGACCTGGCAAAGGCCCTCGCGCCTTACCAATTGGCCTATCGCGACAGTTTCATTGCGCACACGCATGCGCTGCTCGGCATTGCGCCGACAGGCGAGGATGATGCGGACATTGATTTCCTGCAGACCTTCTATGCCTGGATGACCGAGAGCGAGGCGGTCTGGCCGCAAGTCTTCCATGACTGGTTCTGCGGCGTAGCGAGCGAGGCGCGCGCCAAGGCGTCTCCACTGGCAGCGCTGTACGCGGATGCCGCCTTCGCGCCGGTCAAGGCGCAGATCCTGGCGCGCGCCCCCGTGAGGCCGGAGCGCCTGAGCCATGCGATCTTCCAGCGCGCCGCGCCATCGCTTGTGGTCGATGAGGTTGAGGCCCTGTGGGGCCCGATTGCCGAGGCCGACGACTGGTCCGCCTATGCGGCGAAGCTGGCGGACATCGAAGCGCTGCGGCTCGCCCGCTGGGGGTGACCTATTCAGCCGGCACGCTGTCGCTTGGTGCTGGCTTTGGCCCGGAATAGTTTGCGGCGAACGGGTAGGCCGATTTCCAGACTTCCTTGCCGTCGCCTTGTTCGACGAAATGGCAGCCGATCAGAGTGCGGACAAAGTCTGCCAGCACGAACCGGTCTGACTTCAGGTACCAGTCACCCAGCACCGGGCGGGCGGCATCGGTCGCTTCCTGCAGGCGATAGTGGGGAATGGTCGGGAAGATATGGTGGATGACGTGCAGGTTGCCGATATTGTGGGTCAGCCAGTTGAATGGGCCATAGTTGCGATCCACCGAGGCCAGCGCGCCTTTGAGACTGTTCCAGTCCTGGCTGTCATAGACCGGCACTTCGGGCGCGACATGCTGCATATAGGTCACGAAGGTCAGCCAGGCAGCGTAGATGAAATAGGGCGCGATGATGTATTTCAGCGCGAAGCCCCAGCCGAACTGCGCGCCCAGGAAAATATAGAGCGCCAGACAGGCCGCGTTGACGGCAAGGCCCGCATACCAGGATGCTTTCACATGCGAGGCGTAGAGGTCGCTGACCGGCAGGTAGTGGCTGCCCTTGATCGGGTCATAAGTCTTGATGTTGCGAAAGCCGAGCTTGTACATCGGCCAGCCGATCAGCACGAAAATGCCGGAGCGGAACAGGATCTTGCGGCTGAGCGGATTCTGCTCGGCGCGGGTCGCGCGGAAGACTTCCTCTTCCTGCAAATGCCCGGTCTTCATGTGATGCATGGCGTGGCTGCGCTGCCAGCCGCGATAGGGCACCAGGATCGGGCCATGGGTGGCAAGGCCAACAGCCGTGTTCACAAGCCGCGAGCGTGAGAACGCGCCATGCCCGGCATCATGCCCGATCACGAAGAGCGACCAGAACAGCGTGCCGAGCATGAAAATCAGCGGCGCTTCGAAATACCAGGCAGACGTGTGCGCCAGCGCCCAGTAGCAGAGTGCGATGAGGACGAGGTCGAAGACCAGATAGGCGAAGGACCGGCCTGTGTCCGGTTGGAAACAGCGGTCGGGAATTGCGGTTTTCAGGTCCTGTCTTGTGAAACTCGGGTCCACGGCATCCCCCTCTCTCAATCCTTACGAGAAAACCCTGCTTTGCTTGACAGGAGGTGAAAAGAGAAGGGATTCCCATACAACTGGAATTGGCGGTGAGAGACCGACAGAGACCGGAATTGACCAAGGCGAACGCAATATGAGTACAGAATTACCCACCGGCCCGCTGAACGGCCTGAAGGTCGTCGACATGAGTTCCGTCGTACTCGGGCCTTTCGCGACGCTGATCTTCGGCGATCTCGGCGCAGACGTAGTCAAGGTCGAGAGCGGCCAGTCCGGCAAGGGCGGCGACATGATGCGCTATGCTGGCAAGTCCCCCACGGGCGATCTTGGGCCCATCTTCATGGCGCTGAACCGCAACAAGGCCTCGGTCCAGCTGGATGCGAAGACCGAAGCCGGCGCCGCCGCGCTGACGGCCCTCCTGAAAGAGGCTGACGTTTTCTTCCACAATGTCCGCATGGCCGGGATGGAGCGCCTCGGCTTTGGCTATGAGCAGGTCAAGGCGATCAATCCGGGCATCGTCTATGTCCACTGCGCGGGCTTTGGCGCAGGCGGCCCGTATGAGACCCGCCAGGCCTATGACGACCTGATCCAGGGTGCCTCGGGCTTTGCGGCGCTGAACGCGATGCGCTCGGGCGGGGCGCCGGAATATGCGCCCTCACTGGTGGCGGACAAGACGGTCGGCCTGTTTGCGACCTATGCGACGCTGGCCGCGTTGTATCACCGCGAGCGCACGGGTCAGGGACAGTTCGTTCAGGTGCCTATGCTCGAAGCGTTCACCTTCTTCAACATGGTCGAGAACCTCTACGGCGAGACTTTCGTGCCCGCCTCCTACGGTATGGCCTATACGCGCTCGATCAATCCCAACCGGAAGCCGTACCCGACACAGGACGGCTATATCGGGCTTGTCCCGTATTCGGACGCGCAGTGGGCCGAGTTCTTCGCGATCGGCGGCATGCCCGGCGTGTTCGAGGACTCGCGTTTCTCCACCTACACGGCCCGTACCGAGCACATTACCGAGCTTTATGTCCTGATCGAACAGGTCGCGGCGACCAAGACGACGGGCGAGTGGCTGGACTTGCTGGACGCCGCCAATATCCCGGCTATGCGGTACAATACAGTGGAGGATGTGCTGGTCGATCCGCACCTCGTGGCGGTCGATTTCTTCGCCCGGCGTGAGCATCCGGCAGCCGGTACGTATCGTACCATGCGCCATCCGGTGCATTTTTCGGAGACGCCGGCCTCTGTGCGTAGCGACCCGAGGCGGCTTGGTGAAGACACCGAGACCGTGCTGGCGAGCCTCGGCCTCTAGGCGGCTTTCTCGCCGCCGCCATGGCGGGCGAGCCACACGCCGGACAGGATCATCGCGAAGGCCAGCATGGCGTTCCAGCTCTGGGTCTCGCCGAATATGAGAAAGCCCAGCAAAGCCGCCATGACCGGGATGGAATAGCCGGTCAGCGACAGGAAGGTCGCGGATGTGCGGGCGATCAGCAGCATATAGAGCGCCTGCGCGATGGCTGAGGGTGCAATGCCGAGGCCGACCACGGCGGCCCATTGGGGCCAGTCCGCATGGACACTTGCCGGGTCGACGGTGAAGGCGAACGGCCAGGTCACCACGGCGGCAACAGACACGAAACCTGTCGCAAACACGATAGAGGGCATCGACGGCGCCCCGCGTGCGAGCAGGCTGGACAGGGCATAGAACACGGTTCCGCCAATCAGCAGCAGCTGCGCGACCGAACTGGCAGATCCGAACCCATGTATCGCATCCGGTCCGAACAGGATGGCGACGCCGGCAAAGCCAATCACCACGCCCAGGGCAGAGCCTGTGGTCAGGCGCTCGTCCCGGAACAGGAAATGCGCGCCGATGGCCACAAACAGGGGCACGGCTGCAGTGTAGAGCGCAGCAAGGCTGGAATTGACCGTCTCCTGTGCCGTGGTGATCAGGAAGAACGGAAAGACCGATCCGGCCAGCCCCATGCCGATCATGGCGCGCCAGCGCTTGTGGTCGCTGAAGGGCGGCAGGCGCTGGCCCATGGCCAGCATGATGACCCACAGCACCGCTGCACCGATGGTCAGACGTCCGGCGAGGACCCAGGCAGCCGGAAGGCCTGCGTCCGGATTGCCCTTGTCCACGGCGATACGCGTGAGCTGGTAGGCGCCGGCCCACATCAGGCTGAGCAGCACGAACAGCGCCCAGTCGCCGGGCGTCCGTTTGCCGCTCTGTACCGCCTGTTCCGTCATCTCCGGCCCATCCTCCCGCCGGCCAAAGGCGCCGGGGCGCCCGAATAGGCGGGCAGGGAGGGGAAGTCCATGTAAATCTTGCGGAGAACTTGCACAGGACTTGCAACAAAGGGCCGCAATTGCCCTTACATGTGAGGGCCTTCGGTCACAGATACGTTGGCGGCGCCCTGCCGCATCGTCTTCGGGTGGACGGCAGGCCCGCAGCGTCGTAAAGGGCGCCCAAACTTTTCGGTTTTCATCCCCCAAGAGGAGAATCTCAATGACCGTTCGCGTCGCAATCAATGGTTTTGGCCGTATTGGCCGCCTCGTCCTGCGCTCCATCATCGAAAACGACCGCAAGGACATCGAAGTTGCCGCGATCAACGACCTTGGACCGGTCGAAACCAACGCACACCTGCTGCGCTTCGACTCCGTGCATGGCCGTTTCCCGGCCGACGTGAAGGTCGATGGTGACAAGATCATCATCAATGGCAAACCGATTCTCTGCACCGCAATCCGCGACCCGAAAGATCTGCCGCACCGCGAACTCGACATCGATATCGCGATGGAGTGCACCGGCATCTTCGCAGACAAGGAAAAGGCCTCGGCCCACCTTGCCGCTGGCGCCAAACGCGTGCTGGTGTCTGCCCCGGCCACCAATGCCGACAAGACCATCGTGTTCGGTGTGAACCATGCCACGCTGACCAAGGACGATCTGGTCGTCTCCAACGCATCGTGCACCACGAACTGCCTCTCGCCCGTCGCCAAGGTCCTGAATGACCTGATCGGCATTGAGAAGGGCATGATGACGACCATTCACTCCTACACGAATGACCAGCCGTCGCTCGACCAGATGCACAAGGATCTCTATCGCGGCCGCGCAGCAGCCCTGTCGATGATCCCGACCTCGACCGGCGCCGCCAAGGCTGTCGGCCTGGTCCTGCCGGAACTGAACGGCAAGCTGGACGGCATCTCGGTTCGCGTGCCGACGCCGAACGTCTCGCTCGTCGACCTGAAATTCCTCTCGAAGAAAAAGACGACCCCGGCAGAAATCAACGCAGCCATCATCGCTGCTGCCGATGGTCCGATGAAGGGCGTGCTCGGCTATACCGACCAGCCGAACGTCTCCATCGACTTCGTGCACGATCCGCGCTCGTCGATCTTCCACCTCGACCAGACCAAAGTGATGGACGGCAATTTCGTGTCGATCATGACTTGGTACGATAACGAGTGGGGCTTCTCGACCCGTATGGCCGACACCGCTCTCGTCATGGCGAAACTGATCTGAAGCATCTGACCAAGGAGCCCTGTCCGTGAGTACACCGGGCATCCCGAAGGAATTCTGGAACGCCCGCTTCAGCGAACAGGGCTATGCCTATGGTGACCGGGCGAGCCGGTTGCTGCTTGGCTTCCGTGACTTGCTGAAACCCGGTCAGCGCGCGCTCGTCCCTGCTTGCGGGGAGGGGCGCGACGCGGTGTTCCTGGCAGAATGCGGGCTTGAGGTAACGGCGGTGGACATGTCTGCTGCCGGCCTCGCCAAGACAGCTGAGCTGGCCGCCACACGCGGCGTATCCCTGACCTGTATCGAGGCCGATCTCAGCGAGTGGCACTGGCCCGAAGCCGAATATGACTGCATCGCCGCTATGTTCCTGCACGTGCCGACAGCCTTCCGGCCGGTGTTGCATGGCAAGATGCTCTCCGCCTGCAAGCCCGGCGGGCATGTCTTTCTCGAAGGCTTCCTGCCGGAACAGATCGACTGGCAGAAATCGCACAATTCCGGCGGACCGAACACGCCGGACAAGCTGTTCGCCCCCGATGATATCCGCGCCGATTTTGCCGGTGCAGAGTCCGTGTCTTTCCTGACCGGCACCGAAACCCTTTCCGAAGGCCTCTACCATAACGGACCCGCCGCCCTGTTGCGTGCCGTGTTCCGCAAACCGGAGTAAACCAGATGTCCTCTTTCCGCCGTATCGATGATGCCGGAGACCTGACCGGCAAGACCGCTCTTGTCCGCGTCGACTTCAACGTTCCGATGGCGGACGGCAAGGTCAGCGACGACACGCGCCTGCGCTCCGCGCTGCCGACCGTCAACGCGCTGACAGGGAAGGGGGCGAAAGTTGTCCTTCTGGCGCACTTTGATCGCCCGAAAGGCAAGATCGTTCCGGAAATGAGCCTGAAGCCAATCGCTGCGGCCTTTGCCGACGTTCTGGGTGCGCCGGTTCACTTTGCTGAGAATTGCGGCTTCGGCCCGAAAGCGAAAGCCTTCGTCACCAGCCGCGCGCCGGGCGATGTGATCCTGATGGAGAACACGCGGTTTGAGCCGGGTGAAGAGAAGAATGATCCGGCCCTTGCCGAAGCCATGGCGGCCCTTGGCGACATTTTCGTCAGCGACGCATTCTCGGCGGCGCACCGCGCCCATGCGTCCACGGAAGGCATTGCGCGCCTGATCCCGGCCTATGCCGGCAAGGCGATGGAAACTGAACTGGACGCGCTGGAAAAAGCCCTCGGTACGCCGGAGCGGCCTGTGATGGCCGTTGTTGGCGGCGCAAAGGTCTCCACCAAGATTGACCTCCTGAAGAACCTCGTTTCCAAGGTCGACATGCTGGCCATTGGTGGCGGCATGGCCAACACGTTCCTGGCCGCTCAGGGCCTCGATGTTGGTAAGTCTCTCTGCGAGCATGACCTGGCAGACACCGCGCGCGAGATCATGGCGAACGCCAAGGCCAGCGGTTGCGAGATCCTGCTGCCGCGCGATGTGGTCGTGGCGAAAGAGTTCAAGGCCAATGCCGAGAACCGCACCTGCGCGCCGGAGGACGTTGCCGCAGACGAGATGATCCTCGATGCCGGCCTGATGAGCGTCGCGCACATTGTCGGCGCCATGGGGCGTGCAAAGACGCTGGTCTGGAACGGCCCGCTCGGCGCGTTCGAAATGACCCCGTTCGACAAGGCCACGGTGGCGGCTGCCCAAGCGGCTGCGAAGCTCGCCAAGGAAGGCAAGCTGATCGCCGTCGCCGGCGGCGGGGACACGGTAGCCGCGTTGAACCACGCCGGCGTTGCCGACGATTTCACCTTCGTCTCCACCGCAGGCGGCGCGTTCCTGGAGTGGATGGAAGGCAAGCCGCTTCCGGGTGTCGAGGTCCTCAAGGCCTGATTTCGCCTGACCCTTTCCGGCACAGACTCACTGGCGGTTGCGGGGTGGCCTGCGGCAAATCGCGCAGGCTGCGAGGAATGGTAGCGGTCACATTTGACGCCGTGCGCAGGCTTCGAGAAAAATGCGGATCGGTCTGAAAGAGGTTTCAGGCCAGCGCGGTCACCAGACGGCGGGCGATTTTCCGGGCGAGTCTGGCAGTTTGCCCGGAATCAATAGCGATTGCAGTATATGACACGTCGGGCAGGTCCGGCTGTTGACGCACGCAAACGGCACGGTACTTGAACGCAAACTTTGCAAAACAAGCAGTGTTCAAGGATCAGTTCAGAAATGACGGTAATCGAGATGGCAAACGAAACCATGGCAAAACAGGCAGCGGAGAAGCCAGGCTTCATCGCGGCCCTCGATCAATCGGGCGGCTCCACGCCAAAGGCCCTGCGCCTCTATGGCATCGAGGAAACCGCCTACGCCAATGACGAAGAAATGTACGGCCTCATTCACGAGATGCGCGCCCGCATCATCAAGTCGCCAGCATTCAACGGCGACAAGGTCATGGGCGCCATCCTGTTCGAGCGCACCATGGAAGGCAGCATCGACAGCGTGCCGACGGCTGAATACCTCTGGAAAGAATGCAGCGTTGTTCCTTTCCTTAAAGTCGACAAGGGCCTCGCGGACGAAGCTAATGGCGTTCAACTGATGAAGCCAATGCCGGAGCTCGACGCGCTGCTGGAACGCGCCGTCGCCAAGGGTATTTTCGGCACCAAGATGCGTTCGGTCATCTCGGCTGCGAACGAAGAGGGCATTGCTGCCGTCGTCGCTCAGCAGTTCGACGTGGGCCGTCAGATCCTCGGCCATGGCCTGATGCCGATCATCGAGCCGGAAGTGACGATCTCCATCCCCGATAAGGCCGAAGCCGAGGAGATCCTCCTGGCTGAAATCCTGAAACAGCTCGACGCGCTCGGCCATGACAAGCAGGTCATGCTGAAGCTGACCCTGCCGGAGAAGGCAAACCTCTACAAACCACTGGTCGACCATCCGCGCGTGATGCGCGTCGTGGCTCTGTCTGGCGGCTATTGCCGCAACGATGCCAATGCGAAGCTGGCCTCCAATGCCGGCGTCATCGCGTCCTTCTCGCGCGCCCTGACCGAAGGCCTCTCAGCCCAGCAGAGCGATGCCGAGTTCGACACGGCCCTGGCCGAGGCCATCGACAGCATCTACGAGGCCTCCAAAGCCGGTTGATCCGGCTCTGGACTTACCCCTCAACGCGACGCCATAGTGCCCGCCATCGAAATGGCGGGCATTTTCGTTCGCGCATTTGCTGGAAAGAGGGGCCATTCATGCCGTTGAAGTCGTATCGCCTTGCTGCCGTATCCCTTGCCGGGCTCGCCCTGCTTGCCGGATGCGGAAAACCAGAGCCCGCCGCCAACACGGCCCGCAGCGCGCTGTCTGATGAAGGCGCAGCGATGCTGAACACGTTGGTTCTGGCACCGGCCTCGGCGGACGAATTCACCACGCGGTGCGACACGGCCCTGGCGCTGGTCGAAAAGATGCTGACCGATCTGGAAACCCGCGACGGTACGGCCGGTGTCGGGGACCTCAAAGACTATGATGCCATGCTGAACGTCGCCTACGGGGTCGGCTATGGCGAGGCGCCGATCATTGCCGAAGCCAACCCGGATGCGGCCATCCGCGAGACCGGCGATACCTGTCAGCAGAAGACGTCTGACATGGCGACGCGCATTTCGCTTTCGCGCCCGGTCTATGACCGGCTCTCTTCCATTGATGAGACGAAACTGGATGCGCGCTCGGCCTATCTGCTGAAGCGCACACTTGGCGAATACCGCCGCGCCGGCATCGACAAGGACGATACGGTTCGCGACAAGGTGCGCAGCCTGAACGCAGAGCTGTCGGAACTGTCGACGGAGTTCAACAAGAACCTCCGCGAAATTCAGGGCAGCGTGAAAGTTTCTCCGGAAGACCTTGCCGGCCTGCCGGACGATTACATCTCCGCACACCCGCCGGGCGAGGACGGTCTGGTCACCATCACGACCGACTATCCGGACATTTTCCCCATCTTCACCTACTCGCCGAACAATGCGCTGCGCAAAGCGCTTCTGGCAGAAGCAAATAGCCGTGCGTATCCGGAGAATGTGGCGTCTCTGCGCGGCATTCTTGAGAAGCGCTACGAACTTGCCACCACGCTCGGCTATGACAATTGGGCCGCTTATGTCACCGAAGACAAGATGACCGGCTCGCCGGACGTTGCGGCGGATTTCCTGAACGAAGTCGAAGGCGCTGCCCGTAACGCGGCCGCACTCGAATATGATCGCCTGCTGGCCAAGCAGCAGGAACTTGACCCCTCCGCCACGACGGTGACGGATTGGAGCCGGTCGTATCTGACTGAGATGATCCGCAAATCGGATTATGAACTCGACAGTCAGGAAGTGCGCAAATACTTCGCCTTCAACGATGTGCGCGAGGGCATTTTCTCGCTGGTCGAGGATCTGTTCGGCGTCGAGATCAAGCCGTGGGAGGGCGCGCCGGTCTGGGATGCCAGCGTCAGCGCACATGAGATGTACCAGGGGGACAAGCTGATCGGGCGCTTTTTCCTCGACATGCATCCGCGTGACGGCAAGTTCAAACACGCCGCCGCTTTCCCGATCCGCTTCGGTCCGACGCCGGATGGCGTCCCGGTCGCCGCGCTGATCTGTAACTTCCCCGCAGGTGAACACACGACAGGCCTGATGGAACATGCGCAGGTCGAAACCTTCCTTCATGAATTCGGGCACCTCATCCACGACATGTTCTCCGCCCAGCCGGACTATGCCAGTCTCACCATGGGCAATCTCGAATGGGACTTTATCGAGGCCCCTTCGCAGATGCTGCAAAACTGGGTGTGGGACTATGATACGCTCGCCAAGTTCGCAAAGGATGCGGATGGCAATGTGATCCCGCCGGAACTGGTCGAGAAAATGGTCGCTGCGCGCGACTTCGGGGTCGGCACCAACACGCTGCGCCAGTTGCTCTACGCCAATGTTTCGCTCGACTATTACAATCGTCCGCCTTCGGAGGTTGATTTCGACGAGATCTGGAACGAGACCCAGTCGCGTCTCAGCCCGTTCGAGACGCTGCCGGATGTGCACCCCTATGCCAGCTTCGGCCACCTCGATGGCTATTCGGCGATCTACTATACCTATCAATGGTCGCTCGCCATCGCGACGGATATGTTCACCGAGTTCAAGGCCAACGGCCTGCGTGACGAGGCGACCGCCGCTCGCTATCGCGACCAGGTCCTCGCGCCCGGTTCGTCAAAGCCCGCCGCCGAACTGGTGCATGACTTCCTCGGCCGTGACTGGACGCCGGACGCCTATGAAGCCTACCTCGTCAATGCTGCTGAGGGCGATGACGCGGAATAGGGTGGGGCTGCAGCCCGGCGGATTTACTTTCGCCGGGCGCTCGTGGGCTCAGTGGCACTCGGCGTTGACGTGAACCGGGGCAGGCGTTCCCGGCGCCTCAACCAGACGCCCGGTTAGATGCCGCACAAGCGGCGCGACGACCAGGATTACCGGCAGGGCGATCGAGAAGGCATAGGCCCAGGCGTGCATCCAGAGGCCGAAGAAGCCTGGCGGCACGCCGACATTGATCGCCGTGATCGCGCCCGACATCAGAAAGCTCATGAAAAAGGCCATCAGGGCGCTGAACACGGTCTGGTAGGCGCGGGCGGGGAGTTTGCGGAACATTGGTTTCGATCCTTTGCGCGGTTGCCCGCGATTGACTTCCTTGCAGCCGGGCCGCACATGCCGCGACCATGAAGAACACTCCACCGCCCCGGCTGCGTACGCGGCTTTACCTGATCACGCCGCCGCAGATCGCCGACGTGAATGAATTCGCTGCGATCCTTGAAACCGCATTGTCTGCAGGCGATGTGGCGTGCCTCCAGCTGCGCCTCAAGGGTGCGGATGGCATGATAGATATGCAGGCGACGAGGGAAGTGGCGGCTGCGGTGACCGAGATGGCGCAGGCTTACGGCGTCGCCGTCCTCATCAATGACAGCCCGGAACTCGCCGTCGAGCTTGGCGCAGATGGCGTTCATGTCGGCTGGGATGACGGCTCCGTCAAAGAGACCCGCGCGATTGTTGGCCCGGACATGATCATCGGCGCGACGGCGAAGAATTCCCGCCATGTCGCCATGAGCGCGGGCGAGGCGGGGGCGGACTATGTGGCCTTCGGCGCCTTCTTTCCGACCTCCACCAAGGAGGGCACGGCACAGGCCGATCTCGAACTGCTGGAAATCTGGCAGGAGAGCATGGAAATCCCCTGCGTCGCGATTGGTGGCATCACGGTGGAGAATGCTGGGCCGTTGGTGACCGCGGGGGCCGATTTCCTTGCGGCTTCTTCCGGTGTCTGGGATTATAAGGATGGCGCGCCCGCTGCCGTGGCCGCGTTCAATGCCCTGCTGGATTCCTTGTCAGCGGATTAACACTCCGGCGCCTTGACCCCCCGGCGACAAAGGCTTACTCGGCCCGCTCCCGCCAGAATGCGACCGGACGCTGTTTCACATGTCGAAGCCCTCACCCGTTGGATCCGTAATGATCGCCGCCGCCCGCGCCGCCGGGCGTTCGCTCGCGCGCGACTTTGGCGAAGTGGAAAACCTGCAGGTTTCCAAGAAGGGTCCGGCGGACTTCGTCTCCAATGCTGACCACCGCGCCGAAGAGATCATCTTCCAGCACCTGTCCAAGGCCCGCCCGGGCTATGGCTTTGTGATGGAAGAGCGCGGCGTTGTGCCCGGCACCGACAAGTCCAACCGTTTCATCGTCGATCCGCTCGATGGCACGCTGAACTTCCTGCACGGCCAGCCGCACTTTGCCGTCTCCATTGCGCTTGAGCGCGACGGCGAGCTGCTGACTGGTGTCGTGTTCGATGTCGCCAAGAACGAGATCTTCTGGGCAGAGACGGGCCGTGGCTGCTGGCTGGAGAACCGCAAGCTGCGCGTTGCTACCCGCCGTGACCTGCACGAGTCGGTCATCGCCACGGGCACGCCCTGGCACGGCAAGTCGGAAGACAGCCACATCACTTTCGCCCGCGAAGTTGCCGCCATGACGCCGGCGACCGCTGGTATCCGCCGCAACGGCTCTGCCGCGCTGGACCTCGCCTGGGTCGCCGCTGGCCGGTTCGACGGGTTCTGGGAACGCAACCTGAAATCCTGGGACATTGCTGCCGGCATCGTCCTCGTGCGTGAGGCGGGCGGCTATATCAGCGAGCTGGACGGCGGCGACATCATGGACACCGGCTCGATCCTCGCGTCCAATGAAGACCTGCTTCCGAAGCTCGAAAAACAGCTCCGCCACGCAGCGTCGTTCGGCAAAGCCGCGTCGGTCTAAGCGCAGAAAAATTTGGTGACGCTAGCGTCACCTATTTCCTTATCCGTGAAAATACGTAATCTGGCGCCATGACACAGCCAGACACAGACGTTCTCATCATCGGCGCGGGCCTTTCGGGCATCGGCGCTGCCGTTCACCTCGGCAAGCAGTGCCCCGGCAAGACCTATCGCATCTTCGAGCAGCGAAGCGCGATTGGCGGGACCTGGGACCTGTTCCGCTATCCGGGCATCCGCTCGGATTCGGACATGCACACGCTGGGCTTCAACTTCAAACCCTGGACCCAGGCCAAGGCGATTGCCGATGGTCCCTCGATCCGGACCTATATCCGCGAGACGGCGGACGAGTATGGCATCACCCCGCATATCCAGTTCGACACGAAGATTGTTGCGGCAGACTGGTCCAGTGCGGATCAGGTCTGGAAAGTGACCAGTCAGAACACGCAGACTGGGGAGCGCTCGACGCTGTCGGCACGCTTCCTGTTCATGTGTGGCGGCTATTACAATTACGATCAGGGCTACCGGCCGGACTTCCCGGGCGAGGACGCCTACAAGGGCCAGTTCGTGCATCCCCAGCACTGGCCGGAAGAGCTCGACTATGCGGGCAAGAAAGTCGTCATCATCGGCTCCGGCGCCACGGCGATGACGCTCGTGCCTGCAATGGCCGAGAAGGCGGGGCACGTCACCATGCTGCAACGCTCGCCGACCTATGTCGTCTCGCGCCCGGCGGTGGACAAGGCGGCAAACTTCCTGCGTACCATCCTGCCGGATACCTGGGCCTACACACTGATCCGCTGGCGGAACGTCGCCTTCCAGCAATTCTTCTTCCGCAAGACGCGTGAGAATCCGGAGGGCGCGAAGGAGCGTCTTCTCAAGATGGTCCGCGAAGAACTCGGGCCAGACTATGACGTCGATAAGCATTTCACGCCGAACTATAATCCGTGGGAACAGCGGCTCTGCCTCGTGCCAGATTCCGATCTCTTCAATGCGCTGAAGTCCGGCAAGGCCAGCGTCGAGACCGACCATATCGAGACCTTCACCGAGACCGGCATCAAGCTGAAATCTGGCAAGGAAATCGAAGCCGACATCGTGGTCACGGCAACGGGGCTGAACCTCATCTTCATGAACGGGGTGGACGTGTCCCTTGACGGCAAGAAGGTCGATCCGGGCCAGCTACTGAACTACAAGGGCGTGATGCTGTCGAACGTGCCGAACCTGGCCGTGACGTTTGGCTACACCAACGCGTCGTGGACGCTAAAGGCAGACCTGACGTCAGAATATGTCTGCCGTCTGATCACCCTGATGGACCAGAAGGGCGCAACCTCAGTGATGCCCTACCTGTCAGCCTTCCCGAACGAGACCGAGCCCTTTGTGGATTTCTCGTCCGGCTATTTCCAGCGGGTGATGGACCAGTTCCCGCGCCAGCATACTGAGGCGCCGTGGAAGCTGCACCAGAGCTATTTCACCGACCGGAAGAACCTGCGCGAGCTGCCCATCGAGGATGGTGTGATCCAGTTCACCACACCGGCAGAAGCCGCCGCGAAGAAGCCGGCTCTGCAAGCGGCGGAATAGGCTGCCCCTAAACATAGCCGCTCAGACCTCCTATCTATGCTTCGTACGGGGCGTACAGAAATAAGGAGTGTCTGTATGTGGTTATGGCTGTTGTGGTGGTGCGTGGACGATCATCTCGCCGCGGCGCTTGATGCGCCGGGTCTGGGACATTTGCCGATCTGGGTACCGTTGATCCTGTCGCTTGCCTTCGCCTTCACGGTGGATGGCAAGGTGAAGAAGTGGAAGCGCAGCTGAACTTGTTCCCATAGCAAGCAGCGGGTGGCCCGCCTGACGGGTTCGCATCATTCTGGATCCACAATCGGATCAGGAGATGTGAATGAGACTGGCGGGTAAAACAGCAATTGTCACGGGAGCAAGTTCCGGCATCGGTCGAGCTGCGGCGCGCCGCTTCGCTGCGGAAGGTGCATTTGTCGTGTTGGGCGCTCGGCGTGCAGCGGAACTGACCGAGCTGGTGGAACAAATCAGAGCTGCGGGCGGACAAGCCGTCTCGGTGGCGGGTGATGTGAAATCGCCGGAGCAGAATGCGGCGCTGGCGCAGGTGGCGCTCAACGAAACCGGCAGGCTCGATATTGCGTTCAACAATGCCGGCATCATCGGCGATGGGATCGCAATAGAGGATATGGACCGTTCCAATTGGCACAATGTCATTGCGACCAACCTTACCAGCGCATTCCTCGCATCACAGAGCCAGATCCCGGCGATGCGCAAGCAGGGATCCGGCTCCCTGATCTTCACGTCCAGCTTCGTCGGTCATACGGTTGGTCTGCCGGGCATGGGCGCCTATGCGGCGAGCAAGGCGGGGCTGATCGGTCTCGCTCAAGTACTTGCGGTAGAGTTGGGCGAGGCGGGTATTCGCGCAAATGCTCTGCTGCCCGGCGGTACGCGCACGGGCATGATGTCAGGAGGGCCGGACATGGAGGCGGCAGTTGCTGGATTGCACGCCTTGAAGCGGATTGCCGAGCCAGAGGAGATCGCGAACGCCGCCCTTTTCCTGGCATCGGACGAGTCGCGCTTCGTCACGGGGTCCGCGATGCTTGTTGACGGCGGAAATTCGATCGCAAAGGCTTGACGTTTCAGCCCTCCGCGAATTGCAGCTCGGCGAGGCGCGCATAGAGGCCGCCCTGGGCGACGAGTTCCTCGTGCGTGCCTTCCTCGACGATTCTGCCTTGCTCCATGACGACAATCCGGTCGGCCCTGCGCACGGTGGAAAGCCGGTGGGCAATGACCAGGGTCGTCCGCCCTTCTGCGGCGTTGGCAATGGCGCGGCGCACGGCGGCTTCGCTCTCGGAATCGAGCGCAGAAGTCGCCTCGTCCAGCAACAGGACCGGCGCATCGCGCACCAGCGCGCGGGCGAGGGCAACCCGCTGGCGCTGGCCGCCGGACAGGTTGCGGCCCTTCTGGCCAAGATCGGTCGCGAGGCCTTCTTTCTCTGACAGGAAGTCCATCGCCTCGGCCATGCGTGCGGCATGTTCGAGAAGTTTCTCGTCCGGATTGTCCGTGCCGAAAGCGATATTCTCCGCAGCCGTTCCGGTGAACAGGGCCGATTCCTGCGGGGCGTAGGCAAAGTTGCGGCGCCAGTCGTGCGGCATGACCTCGCCGGAAGTGAACCCGTCCAGCGATACGTGGCCTGATTGCGGATCGAACAGGCGCAGGGCCAGGCGGAAGACGGTTGTCTTGCCGGCCCCGCTCGGGCCGACCAGGGCAACGAATTCGCCGGGCTTTACCGAGAGGGAGAAGTCCGTCAGCGCCGAGACGCTTTTTCCGTCGGGGCCTGCCTCGGCATAGGTGAAGGTGACGTGGTCGAATTTGAGCGCGCCGGTGACTTTGGCGGGCATCTGGCGGGGCAGGGCAGGCGGGGCGATTTCCGGTTCGGCGTGCAGCACTTCGGCGGCCCGGTCGGCGGCGCCAGCGGCGCGCATCACTTCGCCATAGACTTCCGCCAACATGCCAAAGCCGGACCCGGCATAAAGCGCATAGAGGACCATGGCGGAGAGATCGCCAAAGCTCATCTCGCCTTTCGCCACGGCGCGTGCGCCCATCCACAGGACGCAGACAAAGCCGCCAAACAGCAGCACGGACACCATGACGATCATGAAACTGCGCGCCGTGATCCGGCGCATGGCCGCCTGGAAGGTTGCCTCCACGGCGTCGGAGAAGGTCGCCAGGCGGCTGTCCTCGCGGCCATAGGCCTGCACCAGCTCGATCGCGTCGAGCGCTTCAGCGGCCTCAGAGCCGGCATCTGCCAGGCGCGACTGGGCCCGGTTCGACATCGTGCGGATAAACCGCCCGACGCCCAACACGGGCAGCATGACCACGGGCAGCATGGCCAGCAGGGTCAGGCCCAGCTTCCAGTTCACCACCATCATCATGGTCAGCGCGCCAAATGTTGTGATCAGCGTGCGCGTGGCGAGAGAGGCAGACGTGCCGAGGAAGGTCTCGATCAGCGTTATGTCCGCCGTCAGGCGGGAGACCGCTTCGCCCGAACGCATTTTGGAATGGTAGCGCGGGCCGAGCTTCAGGAGGTGGGCATAAAGGTCCCGGCGCAGGTCGGCGGCGATCCGCTCGCCAAAGCGGGAGACGAAATAGAACCGGATGGCGCCCATCACGCCGGAGGCGATGGCGGCGGCAGCGACCCAGAAGAAGGATCTGTCGACCAGTTCCAGCAATAACTGCGCGTTCCCGCCTGCCTGGCGGCCGGCATCGGCGGCTTTGCCCAGCAGGATTGGCAGGGTCAGGCTTAGGGCAGCGGCCCCGATCAGGAAGACCAGCGCGATCAGGACCGTGCACCAGTGCCGGACCGCATAAGGCAGCAACAGCCTGAGGGGTTTCAGCGTGCGTCCCTTGGGCCGGTCGATGGCCTGTCCGCCGCCTGGCTCGCTGGCGCGGCGATCAATGGTTTGCTGGGATTCGGTGTCGGCCATGCGTGGCACCTTTGTGGCACAGTGGAAATCGGGTGCTTGGCCCCCTTGCGAAAGGGCTTTTCTTCAGTTACACGCGCCACTTCTGAAAACGGGCAGCAGCCACGCCCGCGCACCCCTAAAGGTGAAGCGCGGCGGCGACAACCCGGAAGCAACGGATCAAAGAGGGCGCGAGCCATGAAAAAAGAAGGTCATCCCGACTATCACTTCATCACTGTGGTGATGACGGACGGCACTGAATACCAGACGCGCTCGACCTACGGCGCCGAAGGTGAGCGTCTCGTTCTGGATATCGATTCCAAATCGCACCCGGCCTGGACCGGCGGCGACGGCAAGATGCTGGACCGCGGTGGCCGCGTGTCGCGCTTCAAAGACAAGTTCAAAGGCTTCGTCTAAGCCCTTATCCGGCCCTGCACCGTTTCACACGGTGGCAACCAGAAGAACCCCGGCCCGCAAGGCCGGGGTTTTTGTTTTGGCGCCAGGCTTTCCGGCTTAACCAGCGGTTAACGCGCTCGCTCCAGCTTCCTGCCAGCAAGCAGGGAGACGCCGATGGCGCGGGGAAGCCGGCTCAAGGAATGGTTGATCACGTTCGTGGTGCTGGCAGGCATCGCGCTGGGCATTGCGCTTGCCGCGCGCGAGTCTGCCAACCCGGCCCAACAGGTCGTGCCAGACCCCTCCATTGCCTATTGGTCGGACGGGGATTCCGGACGGCTGGCAGATGGCGCCAAGTTCCGGCTGCACGGCGTGGACGCGCCCGAAACCGGCTCGACCAAATGGTATGCCGGGGCCAAATGCGAGCATGAGCGCGAACTGGGCTATGCCGCCAAGGCGGAAGTGCTGGAGCTGACCCGTGGCAAGACGCTGGTGGTTTCCCACAGCTATGGTCCGGACCGGTATGGCCGGTTGGTTGTGGATATTTCGCTGGATGGGCAGGACCTCGCCGGGCGCCTCGTCGCCGCCGGCACGCACAAGACCTGGGATTATGACGGCGGCGATCGCAAGCCGGATTGGTGTACGGGACGTACCAACCCGCCAGTTTCCGGATCCTGACGCGTCTCGGGACGTTCCTGCACTTGCCGCAACACCCTGTGGCCCCTTAGGTTGCCCTCACGGACCAATTTCCGGGAGGCCGCCTGATGACCCATTCGCCGACATACTGGATGCGGCTCGGCCTCAGCGCGGCCCTGCTCAGCCTGGCGGCGTGTGGCGAGGCAGGGGGTGCGCGAGCGCCCTCCGTCGCCAATTCCGGGTCATTTCCTTTGGCGGATGCGGCGGACACAAGCGAAACTCCGCTGGATGCGGCGTTGCTGATGCCCGAGGAAGAGCGCGCCGTGCTGATCGCGAGCCAGGTCGCCGCCGGTGCGGCCCTCGCCAGGGCCGGAGAGGCAGACGATGCCGCTGAGCACCTGCGTCTCGCCATAAGCGAGGTCAAACCCGGCGGTCTGACGCGCCTTGTCGAAAGCGGACTCGAGCCGGACCTGTTCGATGCGGCGGCAGAGGCCCTGACAAGCGATGCTGCGCTGGACGAAATTGACGCGAAACTTGTCGCTGTGGAAGAAAACGTCTCCTTCCTGCGGGCGAATGCCAGCGGCAAGGCGTCCGATCTGATCGCGCTGCTGATCAAGCGGTGTCAGAAGGCTTACGAAGCGGGCGTGTCGCTCAATAACCGGGTTGAAGATCCGATCGCGTACCAGGATGCCTATGGCTATGCCTTCGTGGCGCAGGATCTCGCCGCCGGTCTGGCGTCAGAGAATGCCAGCGGCTTGCAGCTGGAGCTGAAACTCCTGGTGCTCATGTGGCCGGCCAATGGGCCGGTTTCCGGCGATGTGCCGGCCCCGCCCATGACATTCCTCTCACAGATCAGCCGCGTGGAAACCGAACTTTCAACGATCCAGTAGGGCGTCGATCAAGCCGATGGCTTCGAAGGAAGACCAGTCGGCTTCTCCGGCAAGACGTGCGATTTCCCTACCGTCCGGCCCATAAAGAATACTGGTCGGAAAGCCCTGAACGCCGCTGTCATAGACCAGCTCATACTGTTCCGGTGTGATGATGCGGAACGGAATGTTGGCCGCGCCCAGTTCGCCGAGGCGCTGGGCGGCATAATCTTTGTCTTCAGCAGAATCGACGCTGATTGCGACGACTTCGAAATCCGCGCCCCCGCGCGCTTTCTGCAGGGCGCCGAGGGAGGGCATTTCCTTCTCACAGGGCGAGCACCAGGTGGCCCAGAAATTCACGAGGATCGTCTTGCCCTGGAATTCGGCCAGCGTGTGGGACGTGCCATCTGCTGTGTAGAAGGGGGTCTCGCCCGCCGGATCGCCAGATCCGGACAGGTCCAGCTTGGTCAGCGAACCCGTTGCAAATTTTGCAAGTGGATTTTCATGCGGTTTCCCGCCGCCTGCGCTGATCAGCACATAGACAATCGCGATCAGTCCGACCAAGAAGAGGCCGGGAAGAGCGTAGCGCCGCATGGTATCTCGCTTTCCGTAAGTTTGTTGAAGGGATATGCCAATGGAAAGCGCCAAAGGCCAGACGATGTGGGGGGGACGCTTTGCCGCGACCCCATCCGACATCATGGAAGAAATCAACGCATCCCTCGATATTGACCGGCGCATGGCTGAGGAAGACATCGCCGGAAGCCGGGCACATGCCGACATGCTGTCCGAAATGGGCATCATCTCGTTCGAAGACAATGAGGCCATTCAGGCCGGGCTCGACACGATTGTGGCCGAGATGCGCGAAGGGACCTTCCCGTTCCGCCGCGAACTCGAAGATATTCACATGAATGTCGAGGCGCGGCTGAAGGAACTGGTCGGCGAACCGGCCGGGCGTCTGCACACGGCGCGCTCGCGCAATGACCAGGTCGTCACCGATTTCCGCCTCTGGACACGTCGCGCGCTCGACCATTCGGCTCGTCTGCTTGGCGGCCTGCAGGGCGCGCTGATCCAGCGGGCCGGGGAAAACACCGATACGATCATGCCGGGCTTCACCCATTTGCAGACGGCCCAGCCGGTCACGCTCGGGCATCATCTTCTGGCCTATGTCGAGATGACGTCGCGCGACTGGACGCGGCTTTCCGATTGCGCAAACCGGCTGAACGAGTGCCCGCTGGGCGCGGCGGCGTTGGCCGGGACGGGCTTTCCCATCGACCGAGACATGACCGCCGAGGCGCTGGGCTTTGCCCGGCCGATGGCCAACTCGCTGGACGCGGTCTCGGCGCGGGACTTTGCGCTGGAAGCGCTGGCGGCGTTATCGATTGCCGCAACGCACCTGTCGCGCCTCGCCGAAGAGATCGTGCTCTGGTCCAGCGCGCAGTTCGGCTTTGCCCAGCTGACCGATGCCTGGTCGACCGGCTCCTCCATCATGCCGCAGAAGCGCAATCCGGACGCAGCGGAGCTGATCCGGGCCAAGGCGGCTCTGATCACCGGCTTTTATGTCGGTCTTCAGGGCGCCGTGAAAGCCTTGCCGCTGGCCTATGCGAAAGACCTTCAGGACGACAAGCGCCTGACATTCGAGGCCTTCGACACGTTTGACCTCTGCGTGCGCGCCATGACCGGCATGATCGAGACGATCCAGTTCAAGCCGGACAATATGCGCGCCGCTGCGGCAAAGGGCTTCTCCACCGCGACAGACCTGGCCGACTGGCTGGTGCGCGAGCTCGGCCTGCCGTTCCGCGAGGCGCATCACGTCACCGGGGCGCTGGTGGCGCTGGCGGAAGGGAAGGGCGTTGACCTGGCCGACCTGTCGCTGGCCGATATGCAGGGCGTTCACAAAGACATTACAGATGCCGTTTTCGGCGTTCTGACGGTTGAAGCCTCTGCCTCATCTCGGACATCATATGGTGGTACGAGCCCTGTTCGTGTCGCCGAACAGGTGGCACAGTGGAAGCAGAGACTTGGACTGGAGTGACCGTCGCATGAAACGCCCCCTCGCCATTGCTGCCCTCATCCTGGGAACCTTCACTTTGCCGGCCTGCGGCCTGACGGGAGACCTCAAGCGCCCAGATCCCCTGTGGGGCGATCCGGCCAATGATGTGGAAGCCGAACTGCCGGATTCCAGCAGTTCAACTCTTCCCAAATTGCCCCCGCGTGCCGATGAAGAGCAGAATTCCGACAGCGACGACGAGTTGCTGGGCGGTCCGGAGAATTGATCAAATGAGTAAGTTTTTTGGCCGGCCGGCCGGGCGTCTGCTCGCCGGCATGACCCTTGTTGCGGCGCTTGGCGCCTGTGCCACCGCAGCCCCTGTCATCGTTGTCGAAGCACCGGGCGCTGAAGAGCCTGTCGCTGTGGTCGCGGAAGTAGTGCCGGAAGTGGGCCCGCAACTGAACCAGTGGGGCGGCATCGTTCCTGACGCCAAGCCAACCACGCCGGTCGACAATGGCGCGCTCGGCGAGATTGGCAGCTAGGCGGGGCGGATGCACCATTTCGATTACCGGGACGGACGGCTCTTTTGTGAGGGCGTCGACCTAGGCCACCTGGCCGATGAGGTGGGCACGCCATGCTACGTCTATTCTACGGCCACCTTGCAGCGCCATGCCCGCGTCATCGCCTCGGCCTTTGAGGGGCAGGACTGCCTGATCGCTTTTTCGGTGAAGGCGAACTCGAACATTGCCGTGCTGGCGACCCTCGCCGCGGAGGGGTGCGGCGCAGACGTGGTCAGCGGCGGAGAGCTGCAACGTGCCCTGCGCGCCGGCATCCCGGCTGCGAAGATCGTTTTCTCCGGCGTCGGCAAGACCGCATCGGAAATGGAACTCGGCCTCACCGGGGGCATCCACCAGTTCAATGTCGAGAGCGCGGCAGAGCTTCGCCTCCTGTCCGGTGTGGCAGGCCGCGTCGGGCGCGAGGCGCCCATCGCGATCCGCGTGAACCCGGATGTCGCCGCAGGCGGCCACCCGAACATCTCCACCGGCAAGAAGGGCGACAAGTTCGGCGTGCCCTGGGCCGAGGCCGAAGCCCTCTATGCCGAAGCCGCCACGTTGCCCGGCATCCGGGTTGTTGGTGTCGACGTTCATATCGGCAGCCAGATCGGCGATCTCGTGCCGATGCGGGCCGCGTTCGAGAAAGTCGTCGGCCTGATTCAGCGCCTGCGTGCGTCGGGACACAATATTACCCGCCTTGATGTCGGCGGCGGGCTCGGCATTCCCTACAAAGACGGCGACGAACCGCCTCCGCCTTCGGCCTATGCCGCGATGATTGCAGAGGTCAGCGCCGGGCTGGGTGTTCAGGTGATCCTGGAGCCGGGCCGTGTGATCGCGGGCAATGCGGGCGTCCTGCTGACCACGGCGCTCTACGAGAAAGCGGCACCTGACCGGTCTTTCCTGATTGTCGATGCTGGCATGAACGATCTCATGCGTCCGGCCCTTTATGGCGCCCACCACGAGATCCAGCCGCTGAAACAGCCGGCCCCGGACGCGTCCACGAAAACCTATGACGTGGTCGGCCCGATCTGCGAGTCGACCGACAAGTTTGCTTCCGGGCGAGAACTGGCCGCTGTCACGTCCGGCGACCGGCTCGCGTTCATGTCAGCGGGGGCCTATGGCGCCGTGCTGTCTTCGGCCTACAATACACGGCCCCTCGTGCCCGAAGTGCTGGTCCATGGCGATACGTTCGACATTGTCCGCCGCAGACCGGATCTCGAGGAAATGCTGCAACTGGAACAGGTGCCGGATTGGCTGAAAAGGACGGACTGAAGACGATCGGGACAAAGGTCGCGGCCACACGGCGGCGGCTGGGCCTGCTCGCGTTCGGCCGGGCCTTCTGGCCGCTTTTCGTTTTTGTCATTCTGTTTCTGGCCATGGCGCTGGCCGGGGCGTTCGACCGCCTGCCGGCTGCCCTTGGCGCTGTGCTGGCCCTGCTCTGCCTGATCGGCAGCGTCATCTTCCTGCTGCGCGGGGTACGCCGCTACAAGCCTGTGACCGAGGCCGAAGCGACCCGCGTGCTGGACGCGCAATCTCCGCTGCGTCCTGTGTCCTCCCTGACCGACCGCCCGGCAGACCCTTCGCGCGGGGCGCAGGCCCTGTGGGTGCGTCACCGGGAGCGCCTGATGAAGGCCGCGCGCGAACTGAAACTGCCGAACCTTTCAGCCGAGTGGCGCGGCCTCGACCCATTCCGTCTGCGCTATGTCCTGCCAGCGGCTCTGATCGGCATCGCGGTGCTGGCAGCGGGGGAGGGACCGGGCCGTATCCTGCGTGCGCTCAACCCCGATTATGGCGCTCTGGTCGGGGCCGACGACATGACGGTCGAGGCCTGGGTCACCCCGCCGGACCATACCGGCCGTGCGCCGATCTTCCTGAAGCCGGGCCTGAATGATGTCCGTGTGCCGCGTGGGTCCGAGATCACCCTGCGCACCGAAGCGCCGTCCGCCCCGCGTCTCGTACTGAAGGGGCAGCATCACACGACGCAGAAATTCGCCACCACACCGGATGGCGCCTGGGAAGCCAAAGCTACCCTGCTTGAGGATGCCCGAGTCTCCGTCCACTGGTGGGGTGAGCGGGCGGCCTGGCGGTTGCTGGCCTCGCCGGACGGTGTGCCGACGGTTCAGTTCGTGTCCATCCCGACCTACGGCCGCCTCGACCGGACTGAATTTGCCTGGACCGCCCAGGACGATTACGGCGTGATCAAAGCCGAGCTTGCAATCCGCCTGAAGGACCCGCACCCAGCGGCCCCGGACGAGGAAGACCGCGTGCCGATCCCGCTGGCCGCCCCGTCTATGCCCGAGATCAAGGACACGACGCAGATCGACCTGACCCGCCACCGCTGGGCCGGCCTGCCGGTCGACGTCCGCCTTGTCGTCACAGATGCCGCCGGACAGGAAGGCACCAGCGAGACCGTTCCGTTTGTCCTGCCGCAAAAGCTCTTCCTCGATCCGATCGCAAGGGTCGCGCAGGAAGTGCGCGTTACCGTGCTGCGCGAGCCGAGAGATTATAAAGCCCCGGAGCGGAACCTCTTCGCCCTTCGGCAGGACGCGCTCAACACGGATGCGGTCAACCGGCTGAACATGGCGCCGCCGGACATTCAGAAGGCGGCGCTGATGCTCGACTCCGTTACCCTGATGGGCGAGCGCTACATACCGAACCAGGCCTATTACCTGACGTTCAAAACGGCTGAGGGCATGTTGGAATCGGCCGGCACAAAGGCGGAGGCCGATGCGGTCGATCCGCTGCTCTGGGCGCTGGCCCTGAAGGCGGAATATGGCAGCGCCGCCGATGCGCTCCGCCGTCTGGAAGCTGCCCGCCGCGCGCTGGAACAGGCGCTGCGCGATGGCGCCTCCGAAGAAGAAATCCGCCAGCGGATGCAGGCCTTCCGCGATGCTGCCAATGAATACCTTGCCGCCAAGATGGCCGAAGCCATGGCCAATGGCGGCGACATGCCGGACGAGAATGCAGACGGTCAGGCCATGGGCGGCAACCAGTCTCTCGGCGGGCAGGATTTCGAGGACATGCTGAACGCGCTGCAGGATCTCAGCGAGACCGGCGCCAGCGAGCAGGCCCGCCAGCTCCTGTCCGACATCACGAACATGCTGCAGAATCTGGAATTCCAGAAAGGTCAGAGCGGGCAGGGCATGTCCGGCATGCCGGGTTCGCAGGCCAATGGTGAGAATCAGGACGAGCTGCCACAGGAAGAGCAGGAAATGACCGACGCGATGCGCCGTCTGTCGGAAATCCTGCGCGAACAGCGCCAGCTCAACGATGACACACTGGCCCAGCAGCGCGGCGAGATGCCAAGCGGCCAGCAGTCTGGTCAGGAGTCCGGTGAAGAGTCTGGCGAGCAGTCAGGTCAGCAACCCGGCCAGCAGCAGGGTGAGCAACAGAACGGTCCGGGTCAGTCCGGCAATACGCCGGGCGGCAATCCGCAAGGCGGCACCCAGCCGGGTGGTGAGCGTCCGGGCACGAATGACTTTGCGGGCACAGATGAAGGCGCTCCGCCACAGAGCGGCGGCACGTTGGCAGAGCGTCAGGCCCGGCTGGGCGAACTGGTTGAGCGATTTGCCCGTGAACGCGGTCTCGGCGAAGGCGCCGGAGAGGACAACGCCCTCGCTGGGGCGATTGATCCCGACGCGCTGGATGCCATCCGCAATGCCCAACGTCAGGCCGAAGGGGCGCTGGAGCGTGGCAATGAAGGGGTTGCGACCAAGAATCAGGAGAAGGCGACGCAGGGCCTCTCCGAACTCAACCAGAACCTCGCCGCCATGCTGGATGAAATGCAGAAAGAACGTTCCAACAAGGGGCAGACCACGAATGATCCGTTCGGCCGCCAGACCGGCGGGCCGGGCAACAATGGCGACGACGTGCGCATTCCCGAAGAAGCCGAGCGCCAGCGTGCCAAGGACATTCTGGAAGAGCTGCGCAAGCGCTATAATGAAAGCGACGACGAAGAAGAACGCGAATACCTTCGCCGCCTGCTCGACCGGTTCTAGGGGCAGGGCAGATGGAGGCTGAGAAAGGCAAACTGGCCGAGAAGACAGGCCCTGCCGGCTGGCTGTCCGTTCTGTTTGCGCTCGCTGCCTTTGCGCTCGCGATCTTTGCGATCCACACGAAGCTCGATCATCTCTCGATGCATGCCGTCTATGCGCGGTTTTCGGGCCTTGCTTTGCCGGGCGTATTGATCGCGCTCGGCGCGATGCTGGTCAGCTATGCCGCCTCTGCGCTGCGTGACGCGCTGGTGCTGCGCCATCTGGGTCTCGCCCGTCCGTGGCGGGGCATGGCGTTCGTGTCCTTCACTGCGAACGCCATCGGCAATTCGCTCGGCGATATGGAGAGGACCGGTGGATCCATCCGTTCACGTATCTATGGCGGCATGGGCCTGTCCGAGGATGAAAGCCAGGCGGTCGCACGGGTCACGCGGATCAGCCTGACGGTTGGCGCCCTCCTGCTCAGCGGCTTCGGCCTTGTCTTCGAGTCGTCTGCCTTTCCCATCCACTTCGGTGTGCCGGACCGGGTTGCCGTCGCGCTCGGACTCATTTTCCTCGCGCTTGTCGCCTGGCACATGTGGAGCGCGCGCCTGCTCATTCCGGGGGGATTGGAGGGCGTTGTCGCACGGGTCACCGTCAGTCTGATTGACTGGACGGCGGCGGGCCTCGTCCTGTTCGTTCTCCTGCCGGACGATACGGCCATCGGCTTTGCCGCCTTCGTTCCGGTCTTTGCGTTGGCTTGCCTGATCGGTGGCCTCAGCGGCCTGCCGGGCGGCATCGGCGCGTTTGAGGCGGTGATCCTTCTCCTCGTGCCGTCGAGCCCGCCGGAAGGCCTCGTCGCCAGCCTGATTGCCTTCCGGGCAATCTATTACATTGCGCCGCTGCTCATCGCGGCAGCGGGGATGAGTTCAGGCGCCGTGCGCCGCCATGTGCCCGCCCTGCAAGGCGTCAGCCGCGGGGCAGGGGATGTGGCGTCGGTCTTCGCGCCGGTCCTGTTTGCGCTGCTCGCCTTTGCGGCGGGGGCCTATATGCTGATGGGCGCCATGACGCCTGCTCTGCCAGCACCCCTGCGGGAGGCCGCCCGGTACCTGCCGCTCCCCGTGATCGAGATTTCGCACTTCCTGGCGTCCATTGCAGGCCTCCTGTTGCTCATCGTGGCGAACGGCCTGTCGCGCCGCCTCAGTCATGCCTGGATGGTGGCCATGGGCCTGCTGACGGTTGGCGTCGGTCTGACCCTGACCAAGGGCGCCGGTTTCAGCGAGGCCTTGCCGTTGGTCGTTGTGCTGGCCCTGCTCGGCCTGTCGCGCCCGGCCTTCTACCGCGCCACACCGCTTGCCGCGACGCGCCTCACACCGGTCATGGCGCTGGCCATTCTGGCGACGATTGGCGCGGTGATCTGGCTCGGCCTGTTCTCTTATGAGCATGTCGAATACCGCAGCGAGCTCTGGTGGCAGGTGGCCCTGCAGGGCGGCACGTCACGCTTCCTGCGAGCGGCAGCGGGTGTCAGCGTTATCGCGCTGCTCGTGCTGGCCTGGAACTGGCTGCGTCCGCTTCGCCTGCCGCCGGAAACTGCCCCGCCGCTGACCGACATTCGCGCCATCATCGACGCTGCTGACACCGCCCGGCCAGACGCAGCGCTCGCGCTCAGCGGCGACAAGCGTTTCCACTTCAGCCCCAGCGGTCGCTCTTTCATCATGTTCGGCGTTCGCGGCTCCACCTGGATCGCGATGGGCGAGCCTGTCGGCCTTGCGGAGGAAATTCCCTCGCTCGTCTGGTCTTTCCGTGAGGCGGCTGACGCCGCCGGTGCGGGCATCGCCTTCTACGCTGTGGGCCGGGATTTCCTGCCGCTTGCCGTCGACCTTGGCCTCTCGGTGCAGAAGATCGGCGAGACGGCAATCGTTCCGCTCCCGGAGTTTAATCTTGAAGGCGCAGACCGTGCCCGCCTGCGTCAGGCCTATAACCGCGCAAGCCGCGACGGGCTCAGCTTTGACGTGCTCGCCCCGACGGAGCTGCCCGCCCATATGGACACGCTGAAAGCCATTTCGGATGACTGGCTCGCCGCGCATGGCGGGGCGGAGAAGGGCTTCTCCCTCGGCCGGTTCGATCCGGGCTATATTTCCAGCTTCCCCATCGCCATCGCGCGCCTGAACGGGGAGGTTCTGGCCTTCGCGAATCTCTGGCCGGGCGCGGGCAAGCGTGAGATCGCCATCGACCTGATGCGCTTTTCGTCGGATGCCCCGCGCAGCGTGATGGAATACCTGTTCGTCGCTTGTCTCCTCTGGGCAAAGGACGCGGGCTACAAGCGGTTCGACCTGGGCATGGCGCCGCTTGCGGGGCTGGAGGCGCACCGGCTCGCCCCCGCGATGAGCCGGATCGGCGCCTTCCTGTTCGAGCATGCCAATGCCGTCTACGGCTTTGAAGGGCTGCGCGCCTACAAGGACAAGTTCCATCCGACCTGGGAGGCACTCTACCTTGCCGCGCCGAATGCCCGCGCGCTTCCGGGCACGCTGGCCGATGTCGGCATCCTCACCAGCGGCGGCCTGACCCAGATCTTCCGCAAGTAAGCGGCTTGCGCGCCCGCGCCCGTTCTGCCTTGATGCAAAGAAAAACGGGAGGAAAGCATGGCGCGCTGGGAGTTTACCCATGGCCTCAAGGATATCGGCAACGGGCTTTATGCCTGGCTGCAGCCGGATGGTGGCTGGGGCTGGTCGAATGCGGGCCTGATCGTCGATGGTGACCAGTCGCTGCTGGTTGATACCTTGTTCGACATGCACCTGACCCGCGACATGCTCTCCGCCATGGCGGATGCCTCCGGCGTTGCGGCGGAAAAGATCGGCACCATCGTCAACACGCATGCCAATGGAGACCATTGCCACGGCAATGGCTGTTGTCCGCAGGCGGAGATCATCGCCTCTGAAGCCAGCGCAAAGGAGATGGCCGAGATTCCGCCAGATGCCCTCGCGACGTTCAAGAAGATGGGCGCACAGCTCGGACCCGGTGGGGCCTATTTCGCTGACATTTTCGCGCCGTTCGATTTCGACGCTGTGGACGAACGCTTGCCGACGCAGACTTTCACGGGCCGGATGGACCTGAAAGTCGGCGACAAGGCGGTGGAGCTGCACGAGGTCGGCCCGGCGCATACCGGTGGAGATGTCATCGTGCACGTGCCGGGCGACCGGACGGTCTTCACCGGCGACATACTCTTCATCGAAGGTACGCCTCTGATGTGGGCTGGCCCCGTCAGCAACTGGATTTCAGCCTGCGAGAAGATCATCGCCATGGACGCCGACGTGATCGTGCCCGGCCATGGTCCGATCACGGACAAGGCAGGCGTGCAGCGTGTCGCTGACTATCTCGCCTATGTCGATGCCGAGGCCCGGGCGCGCTTCGAGGCAGGGCTAAGTGTGCGCGACGCCGCGCTGGACATTGCCCTCGGCGACTATGCCAATTGGGGCGACGCCGAACGGATCGCGGTGAATGTCGACAGCCTCTACCGCGAATATCGCGGCGACGGGCAGGTGACCCCGGTCATGGAACTCTTCGCCCTGATGGCAGAGACGCGGGATGCGATGCGACGGTAGGGCGTCGCCCGCGCACGTGCTTCGACTTCGCTCAGCATGAGCGCTACGGGGTTGCAGCACAAAACAGGACTCATCCTGAGCGAAGTCGAAGGATGGCGAGTAGGGGGGGCCAGCCCTCCGCTTGCGCTACGGGCCTGCCTCGGGAAATCGCGATGCGATTTTAAGACCCTCGGCAGCCCGAACGGCGTCGAAGGATGAATTCGCGCGGGAGCCCTACCTATTCGCCCCCGGCACCCATTTGATGTCGTCCGCACCATTGTCGTTCGCCACGCGTCCGGCCACGAACAGCCAGTCTGACAGACGGTTGATGAAGGCGAGCGCTTCGGCGCTGACGGGTTCGTCGTCCATCGCGTTCAGCTGCGCCACGTTCCGTTCCGCCGTTCGGCACAGCGTGCGGGCGACGTGGAGTTGCGCCGCCAGCGGCGTGCCGCCGGGCAGGATGAAGCTGTCGAGCGGCGCGATGTTCGCGTTCATCGCGTCGATCTCTTTTTCCAGCCGCGTCACCTGCGATTCGATGATGCGCAGCGGCGTCCATTCCAGGCCGCGCCCGCGTTCGGGGGTCGCAAGGTCTGCGCCAAGGTCGAACAGGTCGTTCTGTATGCGGCGGATGGCTTTGAGCATGTCGCCCTCGGCATGCAGGGCCGCAACGCCCAGCGCCGCATTCACCTCGTCCACGCTGCCATAGGAGGCAACGCGCGGATGCCACTTGTCCACCGGCTCCCCGGTTGCCAGGCGCGTCTGCCCCTTGTCGCCGGTACGGGTATAGATCTTGTCGAGTTTGACCATGCTGACCTCCGCTCAGAAGTGAATGGCGCCGGCCATGAAGCCGATCAGCACCAGCAGGGCGATCACCACCGCCTGGATCAACACGCGCAGGCGCATCAGCTTGTTGGAGCGGCTGGGCTGGTTTTCGTCGCTGCGGGCCATGTTGGCGATGCCGAGGCCGAGCACGACCAGCAGCGCCAGCAAAGCGGCATAGAAAAGGATCGTTACAAAGAGGGACATGATCTGACGCCTTTCAGGCTTGTAATCACTCTAACATAAGCGGGCGGGCCGTGGGGGACAGGCGCGAAAGCGTCGCGGGGACTGCAGGCCGGGGCAGAGGGTCAGCCCCCCGATTCCAGCCGGGCCGCCAGCGCCTCGATCCGTTCGGAGACGGCGGCCATGGCGTTCGCGGCTTTCTGTTCTGCTTCCGGCGAGCTGCCACTGGTCCGGCGCGCGGCGTCCAGCTCGTCCAGCAGGGCGAGCGCCGTGATCAGCAGGAGGCGATCTTCGCCAATATCGCCAACGGCGCTGGCGATATGCTTCACCCGCGCATCCAGCTGCTGCGAGAGGGCGGTGATGCGGGCTTCCTGGCCGGGGGCGCAGGCAATCGAGTAGTTCCGGCCGCGCAGGGTGATATCGGCCTTTGCCATGGGGCTCATGCCTCCTTGCCGAGGGCTGCGCGGACTTCCTCGATCGCCGCCCCGAGGGCAGAGCTCGCCTCATCGGCCAGTGCCTGCAATTCGGTCTCCCGGGCCAGCGAGGCGTCGAGCTCATCAGCCAGTCTTTCCCGGTCGGAAACCAGGGCTGCGATCTCGGCTGCGACCACGTCAGGATCACCGGCGCGCGCCAACAAGGCGTCGACGGCGCCCTCAAGGCGCTTGATGGCCGCGTCCAGGCGGCGTGATTCCCGGTCAATGTCGCTCATCTTTCAATGGCTTAAACTCAATGTGCGGCTACGCCAAGCGCTTGACGTAGCTTCGGGAGTCTGGCCTAGCACTGGGCCGGAGCGACTTAGGGAGATCAGCAGAATGGCTGTAACCAACCGGGACATGGCAAACGCCATACGTGCCCTTTCGATGGATGCGGTGGAAGCCGCGAAATCCGGCCATGTGGGCCTGCCTCTGGGCATGGCAGATGCAGCCACCGTGCTGTTCCGCAAATTCCTGAAATATGACCCGGCAGACCCGGCCTGGGCAGACCGCGACCGGTTCGTCCTGTCGGCCGGTCACGGCTCGATGCTGATCTATTCCTTGCTGCATCTGACAGGCTATAAATCCGTCTCGCGCGACGATATCCGCAACTTCCGCCAACTCGGTGCGAAGACGCCGGGCCACCCTGAAAATTTTGTTACCTCTGGCGTGGAAACCACTACCGGTCCGCTCGGGCAGGGCATCGCGACTGCGGTCGGCATGGCCATCGCAGAGCGCCATCTGAACGCCCGCTTCGGCAACGACCTGGTCGACCACCACACATGGGTGATCGCTGGCGACGGCTGCCTGATGGAGGGAATCAGTCAGGAAGCCATCACGCTCGCCGGGCACTTGAAGCTGAATAAACTGATTGTTTTGTTCGATGATAACTCAGTTACCATCGATGGCGGCACGGACCTGTCCGACAATACAGACCAGTGCGCCCGTTTCGAGGCCTCTGGCTGGATTACCCGCAAGGTCGACGGTCACGATGAGAAATCCATCGAAGCCGCGATGACCTGGGCGAAGAAGCAGAAAAAGCCGGTCATGCTCGCCGTGAAGACGATCATCGGCTATGGTGCCCCGAAACTGGCTGGCACCGGCAAGGCCCATGGTGGCCCCTATGGCGCAGAAGAAATCGCCGGCATCCGCGAAAATCTCGGCTGGAAATCGCCGCCCTTCGAAGTGCCTGCAGCCATCGAAAAGGCCTGGCTCAAAGCCGGTGAGCACGCCCAGAAAGAACACGCTGCCTGGAAAAAGCGCCTCGCTGTCTCCGAGCATAAAGGCGAGTTCAACGCTGCCATCGCTGGCCGCCTGCCGAAGAACATCGCCAAGGCGATCATCAAGCACAAGAAGGCCGTCGTTGAAGGCGGCGCCAAGAAGGCCACCCGCCAGTGGAGCGGGGAAGCGCTTGAAGTGCTGACGCATCTCGTGCCGGAAATGGTCGGCGGCTCAGCCGATCTCACCGGCTCGAACAATACCAAGACCAGCCATACCAGCCCTATGACGCCGAAATCCTGGGCTGGCCGTTACATCCATTATGGTGTGCGTGAGCATGGCATGGCGGCAGCGATGAACGGCATGGCGCTGCATGGCGGCATCATTCCGTATTCGGGCACGTTCCTCGTGTTTGCAGACTATTCGCGCGGCGCGATCCGCCTCGGCGCCCTGATGGGCACGCGGGTCATCCATGTGATGACGCACGATTCCATCGGCCTTGGCGAAGATGGCCCGACGCACCAGCCGGTCGAACATGTCGCCAGCCTCCGCGCCATGCCGAACATGCTGGTCTTCCGTCCGGCAGACGGCGTGGAAACGGCAGAGTGCTGGGAAATCGCGCTCGCCAACGAGACCGGCCCGTCCACCATGGCGCTGACCCGCCAGGGCGTTGCCCCGGCCCGCACGACGCATATGGACGACAACCTTTCGGCCAAGGGCGCCTATGTCCTGTCCGACGTGAAAGGCACCGCGCAGGCGACCATCCTTGCCACCGGCTCGGAAGTCGAAATCGCGCTCGCCGCCCAGGCCCTGCTGGCTGAAGACGGCATTCAGGCGCGCGTCGTGTCCTGCCCATGCCTCGAACTGTTCGAGCAACAGCACGGCAATTATCGCAAATCCGTCCTCGGCACCGCCCCGCGCGTCGCTGTGGAAGCCGGTGTCCGCTTCGGCTGGGACCGCTGGATCGGCGAAGATGGCGGCTTTGTCGGCATGACCAGCTTCGGCGCATCGGCCCCGTATGACCAGCTCTACAAGAAGTTCGGCATCACGGCCCAGGCCGTTGTCTCGGAAGTGAAAAAGCGGATCTCCTAGAGATCCGCTACTTTCCACTATAATTCGCTCTCGGACGGATCGGCTTGCCGCTGGCCTGCTGCTCGATTGCGTGCGCGATCCAGCCAGCCATGCGTCCGCTCGCGAAGATCAGGAAGGGTGCATCCTCCGGCAGGCTGAGATGCACCGACAGCGCGGCCAGCGCCATGTCGACATTCGCCGCCTCGCCGGATGCCTGTTCCGCCGCGCGGATCGCGCGCTTCAGGGCAGGGGCGGGCTTCATCCAGCGGATCAGCGCCGCCGCACGCGGGTCGCCCGCCGGATAAAGCGTGTGCCCCACAGCCGGTATCCGTTCGCCCCGGCTGGCAAGGCCCGCCAGTGCCGCCTGCGGGCTGTCTTCGATGGCGCGGTGCAGATAGGCGAGCGCCCGGGCTGACGCCTCACCATGCAGCGGACCGGTCAGCGTTGCGCAGCCTGCCAGTGCACACGCGGCCAGCGGCGCCCCGGTCGAGGCCGCTACCCGCGCGGCAAAGGTCGACGGGTTCAGCTCATGGTCTGCCACCAGAACCAGCGCGCGCCGCAACAAGTCCGTCCCGCCGGGCGAGAGGCGCCAATGCCGCCCCAGCCGCTGATGATAGAAGCCACGCCCCGCGCTGCCCGTCACCGCCGTGCACCCGCCCGCCAGCAGCCGCGCGCCATCCTCCGACAGGGCCGCGCTGCCCCGTCCGAACACGGGCGGATCACACGCCGCCTTTGCCGCCAGATAGGCCAGCAGACGCGCCTTGCCGGTCGCGCCGGAGGCCGCCTCCGTCCCCTCCGCCCGCGCCGGGGAGGGACTATCCGCCTGCCAGAGCAGGGCGGCGACTTCTTCCAGCGTGGCGTCGGCGGCGAGCCGCACGGCCTCCTTGCCGCGATAGATCAGCTTGCCGCCTTGCACCGTCGTGATTGCGGTTTCCATCACCGGATCGCCCCAGGCAATCGCCGCGCTGGCAATCGCCTGGCGCCCGCGTCCACTGCGCCGTCGCTGTACGAGCGCGGCAATATCTGCAGCAGAATACACGCTCGCACGCGGGTCCGTTTCGTCCGGCCGCGAGGCGATCAGCCCCCGGCTCACATAGGCATAGAGCGTCTGGGGTTTCACCCCCAGCTCACTCAGTGCGTCTTCCCGTCCAATCCAGCTCATATATTGATTATATTGATCAAGATTGACGAGCGCCAGCCCCGGCGCGACATGAGCGGCGAATAATTATGGAGACCCAGATGGATTCCGGACTTGAAAATGTCGTCGCCGCCGAAACCGTGCTTTCTGATGTGGACGGCCAGAATGGCCGCCTTGTCATCCGGGGCTGGCCGGTGCAGATGCTCGCCGCCTCGATGGCCTATGAGGATGCCGCGCATCTGCTCTGGCAGGGTTTCTTTGACGATCTGCCGGATGTGCCAGCCCTCGGCGCCCGCCTCGGCGCGGCCCGGGTGGAGGCATTCGATCTGGTATCCAGGATCCCGGACGGGCTGGACATCATCCGCTTCCTGCGCACCGGCTGGTCGCTGCTGGAAGACGATGAAAGCCTGGGCTCTGCCATCCGCCTTGCCGCTGCAGGCCCGGTCTTCACCGCTGCCGCCGTCCGCCGCGAGCGCGGACAGGCGCCGATTGCGCCGGATGCCGGTCTGTCCCACTCGGCAGATTTCCTCCGGATGCTGACCGGCAAGACGCCGGGGGAGGCGGAGGCCCGCGCGCTGGATGCCTATCTGGTCACCGTCTGCGATCATGGTCTCAATGCGTCGACCTTCGCCGCCCGCGTCGTTGCCTCCACCCGCGCAGGCCTCGTCTCGGCAGCCATGGGCGGCATTTCGGCTTTGAAAGGCCCGCTGCACGGCGGCGCCCCCGGTCCGGTTCTGGACATGCTGGACGAGATCGGCGCCCCGGAAAATGCGGAGCGCTGGATCAATGCCGCGCTCAGCCGGGGTGAGCGCCTCATGGGCTTCGGCCACCGCGTCTACCGCGTGCGCGATCCGCGCGCCGATGCCCTGAAAGCCGCCGTCGCGCGCCTGCCGGGCACATCGGGCCGGATCGCGTTCGCTGACCATATCGAGAAAGCCGTCCTCGGACGGCTGGCAAAGAAATACCCGGCCCGCACACTTGAAACCAATGTGGAGTTCTCCACTGCGCTCCTGCTGGAGGCGCTTTCCATTCCGCGCGAGGCCTTCACCGCCACATTCGCCTGCGGCCGCATCCTCGGCTGGACGGCCCATGCCCGCGAACAGATCGCCGAGGGCCGCCTCGTCCGTCCCCGGTCGGTCTATACGGGGCCGGTTCCGGAAAGAGTGTAGCGCCTCTGCCCCCTGTCATCCCGGAATTTGCGCAACAAGTATCCGGGACCTTGTTTCGGAGGCGGGGAAAGCGCCGCCCGAATCCCCCTCTCCCTTGGGAGAGGGGCTAGGGGTGAGGGGCTACGGAATGAGCGGCGTGAGCTGAAAGCTGCGGAAGCGCGCTGTGCAGGTTCAGCGCCACATCGCGGGCTTTCGGACATGAGGAGAGCAGGGTTGCCCCTCACCCCCAACCCCTCTCCCCAGGGAGGGGGGCGCCCTTTTTATCCTCCCGGACTCAAACCCGGTCCACACTCCCGCGCATGCATCCGGCCCTTCGCCCCTATTATGACCATGTCATCCCGGTCTTCTGGCCGTGGCTCTGGCTGAACCTTGTCCGCTTTGCCCTCTGGCATTTGCGGACGGGGCGTGACGCGTTGCTGGCAGTGGATAGTTTCGGAAATATCCGGATCGTTCGACTCAGCGACGAACCGAAGCCAGATCATCTCTACACCTATGACGCGCCAAGCGTGCCTCGCTGGGAACGCCCGGCGCTGGGCAGTGATTTGCCGGACTCTCTCCCCGTGCAAGGCGGTGGCCTGCTTATACGGTCCTTACATGGTGTTTATACGGTCTTTTATATGGTCCACGAACGCGTGCGTGGGCCGCCCCGGGACCATCCTCCCCCGCAAGCGGTGGAGGATAAGGTCCTCACCCACCGGACGGCAGCCGCCGCGCCGGCCTTTCGTGCTGGCCGAAACCCTGTTCTGCCTTGCCGTTCCCGCCCTCCGGGTCCAGACTTTCAAAAAAGGGAGGCAAACATGACCTATGAGACTGTCTACACGATCATCAATCTCGCCGTCCTGCCGGCGTGGCTATTGCTGGCACTGGCACCGGGCGCACAGGTCACGCGCATGATCGTCCATTCGGGACTCTACCCGCTGGTGATCGGCGTCTTCTATATCGTCACCCTGTCGATGACCCTGTTCTTCGGCATGGGTGCAGAGGGTGGGAACTTCAATTCCGCCGCAGGCGTTTCGCAGCTTTTCTCCCATCCGCTGGGTATTCTCGTCGGCTGGTCGCACTATCTCGTGTTCGATCTGTTCGTCGGATCCTGGGAAGCACGCGACGCACGGCGCCGGGGCGTGCCGCACTGGATGCTGGTGCCCTGTCTCTTCTTTACGCTGATGTTCGGACCGGTCGGTCTGTTGCTTTATCTCGGCCTGCGCATGGCGAGCGGCAAGGGCGGTTTCAGCCTGGCTGAAGCCTAGGCTTCTTCGTCCTCGGTAGAGCGAAGGAACAGGTCCAGCTGGCGCGGATCGACATAGCGCCGGCGGGACGGCTTGGTGCGGCCACGCCGGAAATAGAGGTCGTCCGTATGGTCGCCCGTCTCGGCGGTGGGCTCTTCAAACGCGGGCTTGGCGGCAGGCTTGGGGGCCGCGCCGGGCTCGCCCAGTTTCCACCAGATGACGGCGACGACCGGGTTGCCCTTGTCATCCTCATAGCGCTGGAGATGGCCATGGGCGAGCGCCTCGGATGGCGCGAACATGGCCGCGGCGGCCTCTTCGCTCACGGTCAGCCAGTCGGTGGCAAGCTCGATGACCGCCAGCTTGCCAGCCAGCGCCTCGGCGTCGGCGCGGGTACGCGCAGCCGGGGCTACCTTGGACAAGGCAGCATCGAGGGTTCGGCCGAGGGGATAAGCGTGACTCATAGGCCGCTGCAGGTAAGCGTTGCTTCGCTCGCCGTCCAGCCTGCATCCGCCGCTGCAGACAGCCGCATGGCAGCCAGACGCGCCAGACGCAGCGTCACGGCCTTGCGCCGGGCAGGGGAGAGCGGCGTGGTCGGAGCCTCGCGGATCACCGCCGCGCCGAACGCGTCAGCCACGATCAGGCCCGCCTCTTCGGGGATCAGGTCCTGAGGGAAGTCACGGTCCACGGCGAACCAGAACCGGTCGCAATAGGGGATGTAGTCCGGCCATTTGGAGTCTGACCGGAAGTCCGGCACGCCGGATTTGATCTCCACCATCCAGACTTCACCGCCAGGGCCGAGCGCGGCAATATCGGCCCGGCGATGATTGGCCAGCGTCATTTCCTGGATGCCGCAAAGGCCGAGCCCCGCCAGAAGGCGCAACGTTCCGCGCGCAATCGCGGCGGCTCTGGCGAGGTCTTCCGCCGGGTCTTCAGGGGGATGAGGCGCATCGGCCATGGAATCATGTTCCGGTATTGTTCCGGGGCAACCTAGTCCCGCCCCGGCGCGCGGGTCAAGCCGGTCAGCGATCCAGCTCCGGCTGTCGCCCGTATAAAGTCACGAAGGTGCCCCAAGAGCCCCCAACCGGTGAGACGGACCATGCCAGCAGACGGCAGTTTTTCAGAACACGCAGACCAGCAATTCCGGCGCGCTGCCATGAAGGCGCCCCTGCTGGAGGCCGAGCATGAGCAGGATCTCGCCCGCCGTTGGCGCGACGCTGGCGACGAAGCCGCGCTGCATGAGCTGACAACGGCCTATTTGCGGCTGGTCCTCTCGATCGCGCGGAAATTCCGTCACTATGGACTTCCCGTGTCGGATCTCGCCTCGGAAGGTCATATCGGCCTGATGACGGCGGCGTCCCGGTTCGAGCCGGAACGGGGCCTGCGTTTTTCCACCTACGCCACCTGGTGGATTCGCTCAGCGATCCAGGATTACGTTCTGCGTAACTGGTCCATTGTGCGGACCGGGACCACGTCGGCGCAGAAATCCCTCTTCTTCAACCTCCGCCGCCTGCGCGCCCGGATCGGCGATATGGGGGAGGGGACAATGAACCCGGAGCACCGCGCCTGGGTGGCCGAACATCTTGGCGTGCCCGAGCGGGTTGTCGAAGCCATGGCCTCGCGCCTCTCGGCTTCTGACCGGTCCCTCAATGCGCCCATGTCTGTAGACGGAGACGGCGAATGGCAGGACCAGCTCGCCGACGAGTCCGCGCCGCCGGAAGCGCTGGCCATGGCCAAGTCTGACCAGATTCGCCGGCGCGCGTGGATCGCGGATGCCCTGAAAACGCTGAACCCGAGGGAGCAGTTGATCATCCGTCAGCGCAAGATGGCAGAGGATACCGTTACGCTGGAATCTCTGGGGCGCGAGCTTGGGATTTCCAAGGAACGCGTGCGGCAGATCGAATCCCAAGCGCTGATCAAGCTGCGCCGGGCGCTGGAGCGAATTGTCGGCGATCCGGACGCGTCCGGGCTGTTACCGGGCTAGGGTGTCCCTGTGGTCTGAAGGTTCAGCGGATGGGTCACTTCCATCCGGCCCGCCTTCACATAGCCGCGCGCCAGAACCGGCGTACCCTCAGCCAGCTGGCAATAGGCGGCGGCCGAATTCGCGATGTCCAGATGCAGGGCGCCGCCGTCCAGAGACAGGTCGCAGCTCGTGCCATAGCTCTCTGAGCCCTCCATGCCGGAGACCTGCCCGCTGACCAGCTGAAAGCGCTCGAACGGGTCCGGTAGCGCGGCGGCGTCCGAGACACGCCAGACTTTCATTGCCCACAGGCCGCGCTTTGCCTCACGGGCTTCGGCCTCCAGCGCCGGAAAGGTTTCGCTGCCGCCTGCCGTGTCCGGATAGACCCGCATCCGCGCGCCGCCGCGGATCAGCATTTCGGCATTCAGCCACAGGTCCGGTCCCAGCGCGTCCGTGGTGCGGACTTGTGCGAGTGCCCGATCATATTTGTCCCGCGTCAGACCAGCATAGAAGAGCTGTACTTCCCGGCCGAGCGCCATATCTTCAAGCATGCGGCGGGACTTGTCCTGAAAAGGTTCGCCTTCGCGGTCCTTCCAGGGCCGGGCAGGGGCCTCGATGCTGGCAAGGCGAACACTCTGGCCGGTGTCCAGCACGAGCGCGTCGCCATCCAGAATCCGGACGACCCGTCCGCGCTCGCCCGGCTCCAGCGCATCCAGCGGATGCGGCTTCGCACACCCTGCCAGCAGGGCCAAACACGTCAGGAGGAAAAACCGTTGCATACCCGAAATGTTCTAGCATGCCGGGCTTCTGCCGCCAGCCACTCAAACCGGGTTCAATCGCCCGGCCAATTGGCTTATACGTCCTCCCGGATGGTCCCGTAGCTCAGCAGGATAGAGCAACAGATTCCTAATCTGTAGGTCGTGCGTTCGAATCGCGCCGGGATCACCAAAAACTATTTAAAAACAATGACTTGTGGGTTGCCCCAAGTTAATACTTGCTCACAAATTGGCCCGTGGTAACTATACGGTAACCGGAGGGCAAAAAATCGTGGGAAAACTTCGCCTTACTGACACCTGGCTTTCGGGTGTGACCGACCCCGGTGACTATTCCGATACGATCGAATCCTGCCTGAAAGTGCGTATCGCCAAGACCGGTGCGAAGACTTTTTCCGCTGTGCGAAAGCTGGGTGGCAAGACCGTCCGGGTGCGCATCGGCGCCTATCCCGAGATCAGTCTGAGAGAAGCCAGACTGCGCGCCAGCGAGTTCCGGGAAATGCGTTCGCTGGCGCCGACGCCAGTGTCGCGGGCAGAGGCGGTCGCAGATGCCGTGTCCGCATCTGCCGCCACGTTCTTCCACGACTATGTCGCCGACATGCAGGCCCGCGGTGTGAAATCATACGGGCGCGTCAAAGGCGCGCTCATCGATGGGAAATATGCCCTGCTGCCCTTTCTGGTGGAGCGTCATGGCGGAATGCCGCGTGCCGGGGATGTGACGATCCAGGACCTGCAGGCATGGATGGCTGAGAGCTATGCTCGCAGTCCGAATTATGCGCCACACCTTCGCTCCTATATCGCCACGGCCTGGAAGTGGGCGGTGAAGAATCGCTACGACTATCGCGGTGGTGCGCGGGACTATGGGATTACCTACAACATAGCCGAACAACTGCCGACCGCTCCCAAGGGCAAGCCTTGCGACCGGTTCCTGTCTAATGATGAACTGAAGGCGCTTTGGCATGCATTAGATGAGAACCATCCGACGCACCGCGTCCTGAAGCTGATGATCGCGATGGGCGGACTACGCGTGACGGAGGTCACAATGAGCCTCGCTGCGAACTGGCGTGATGGATGGCTGATCTTGCCGGAGACCAAGAACGGCATGCCGCATCAACTACCGATCACCAGGACGGCTGCCCCACTTGCGGCGCGGTGTCTTGAGCTGGCGCACCCTCGCTCGCCCTACCTTTTGTCCAATCCCCGTGACCCGGACGAGCCTCTTACAATTGCCTCCATATCACGGGGCGCAAAGCGGCTGAACAAGCAGCTCGGATTTCCGGACTGGAACCCGCGCGACTTACGCCGTACAATGAAGACCCATCTCATCGACGCTGGCGTGGACGAGCGCTGGCTCGACATCTGGCATAACCATGGACAGACAGCGAGCGTGGCGCGAAAGCACTATATCCGTGCGGAGTATGCGGATCTGAAGAGGGATGTCGCCGAGGCGATTGATGCTTGGCTGGAGCCGGTGCTCTCCGAGTAATGACGTAGATCAATGCGTACAGCGTTCTCGTTGTGAAATTCCTGTTCGGGTTGTGGGAAGTTGTCTGCTGGAGAATGCGGCCAAGGCGCCGTCACCCGAACGTGCGGGCACTGCTAAAACAAGTCTTGAGCTTGCGATCGGCGGCTTGTCGGCGCGGTCTACAGCTAAGTTATTCCCGAGATCAAATATGTTGGAGAATTCGAGATTGCGGAATTCATTTTCAGATCGGCTGACGCCCTAGAAGTCGATCGCTCATTTCTTCATTGAGTTTAGTGCATCAATCTGCATGCGGGCAATCCTCAGTTGTTCGGAGGAAAGGGAGCGGATCAGATCAATCAACTCATTCTCTTCTCTGATTCTTGATCTCGATTTTCGGCCTGTGGTTTGGGCTTCTACTAGAGTGCTGATAGGCACATCCAAAACCTCCGCGATGAGGATCAGTGTGTCGAGTGAGGGAAGGGCGTGTGCCCGTTCCAAATTGCTGAGGCTCGCAGAGGTCCTGTTGATGCGCTCCGCCAGGGCTTCCTGAGTCAGGCCCCTCGCGCGCCTTGCCGCTCGAATAGCGGCGGCGATCTGCTCTCGTCGGGCACTGTCCATGCCGCAAGTTGGCTTTTGGAAAACAGAATACCATAAAGTAGGCTTTAAGTTTTCACTGGAACCCAAAGAGGACTTAAACTATACGTTGCAAATGCAGGAAAACTTAAAGCACACATTTGGTTTGAGGCTCGGGATCGTGGAAAATGGCGACCCACCCCTTCGCAGTCAGCAAAACGAAATTGAGTGGACTTCGGCGGTACGAAATACTCCGCAACCGATTGACTTATTTCTGGGTTTTGCGTGGGCGCTTGAGGAGCTCATCGGGTTCGATCTCGAGGGCTGTGGCGAGTTGTTGGACGACGTCGATACTCGCGCTGTAGACGCGGCGTTCGAGCAAGCTGACATAGGTCCGGTCGATGCCTGCCAGGTGAGCCAGTTCTTCCTGCGAGAGCCCCTTGGCCTTCCGGTATGCTTTCAGATTCAGCGCGAAGATTTCCCGGATATCCATGATCCGAGAGTGCGGCTGTTGAGCAGTATGCTACCACGGAATATACTACTCAAAATTGCGATTGCGGGGAGTGGATAAATGGACTTTGCAAAATTTCTGGGCATTGCCGAGCAGGGCATGGATCGCAGATGACGATGCAGGAACCGGATCGCGCGCGCGTTACGAGACCTCCCCTGGTCGGGGAGTCTTTCGCTTTGAAGGGAAGTGCGGCGCTCAATGAGATATTTCGCCAGCAGTATGACCATCTCCTGAGGTTCAGCCGGATACGCATAGGCAATGCTGCAGACGCCGAGGACCTTGTCCAGGATGCGTTCCTTCTGGTGCGGCGGGCCTATCCGGACAAGGGAAGCGACGAACTGAGACCGCTCCTGTTCACGACCTTGCGGAATCTCACGCTGGACTATCTGAAATCGGGATATGCAAAGCACCGGAGGTCGTCGGACGAGCTCAGCGAATTGGGCGATGTGCTCGCATGCCCACGGTCCGCGACGCCCGAGACCCAATTGATCGATACAGAAATGCTGGCGATTGCGGAGACCGCAATTGCGGCGCTGGGCCCGCGCCAGCGAGAGGCCCTGCATCTCAGCCGGTTCGAACGCCTGACTCATGATGAGATCGCCCGGCGCTTGTCGGTTTCTCCCAGAACGGTGAGGAGCGATATCGCAAACGCCTTGGCGGCCATTTCGAAGAGTCTTGCGCGTGCAGGTAAGCGACGCCCGCGCGGGGCCGAGTAAATCAGATGACCTGCAACCAGGACCAAACAGGCCAGCTGGACGCTGCTGCGCGCTGGCACAGTGACCTGCAAGACCCGGACGTCAGCCTTGAGACATGGGAGGCATTTCTCGAATGGGAGGCCGACCCGCAGAATGCTGCTGCGTTCCGGGAGATCGAGACGAGCCTGGTGGTTCTTGAGAGAGCCGCGCTGGCATTCGGGGGTGCGGCCAAATCGGGCGCCGATGATCACAGACTGCAGACGGGTTCGGCAATTCCATGGGCGCGCTCCAGGGCGGCCTGGATATCCGGGATCGCGGCGGCATTGGTGCTGGCAGCGGTGTCGGTCATTGCACCGATGACTGTCTCTCGTCCCGAACCCATCCGGTATGCAACATCTCTCGGCGAGCAGCGCAGCTTCGACCTCGCTGATGGATCGGTAATGACACTCAACACCGATACCGAAGCTGAAATTACATTCACAAGGAACCGGCGCTATGTCCGGCTGGTCCACGGGCAGGCCCTGTTCGAAGTCGAGAAGGGGGTGCGGCCGTTCATCGTCGAGGCGAGACGTAGCCAGACGACAGCTCTGGGTACCGAGTTCGACGTCTATGCAAAAGCGGACGCGGTTGAGGTCACCTTGATGGCAGGTTCGGTTGTTGTCGCTCCGGTGCCGGCCAGGCCGGAAGTGTGGGGCCTGTTTCGGTCTGCCCCCCGGGAGAGCGCTGCCGGGCGAACGCTTGTGCCAGGAGAGAGGCTGGTCATCCAGGAGGATGGACTGGAATCGGTTTCTGTAATCGATCCTTCTGAGGCGAGTCGGTGGCGGAGCGGGACCGTCTGGTTCGACGACACGTCACTGGTGGATGTCGTGACCGAATTGAACAGGTACGCACGAGTAAAGATCCGGATCGACGATCCAGACATCGGCACGGAGCGCCTGAGCGGGGGCTTTCGCGTCGGTGAAGAGGAGGATTTTGTCGGGTCGCTGGTGATGATGTTCTCTTTGGAGACGGCGCAGGTTGGGGATGAGGTTATCCTTTCGCGTGGGTCAGGTGGTGATTGAGATCCCTTGTATATCCCGCGCATTGTATCGCTGCGGTTCGAAGTCATGATGCCTCCCGCCTGCTCGGTTTGGCTGGGTGAAAAAGTCATGCAGCATCGGGTGAGCAAATTTGTCTCTGTATCTGGTATTGGCCGTTGACGCAGGCCGCTCGCGCCTATAAATCCCCGCCTTCCTACCCCGTGCCCAGATGGCGGAATTGGTAGACGCGCTACGTTCAGGTCGTAGTTCTCGCAAGGGAGTGGAGGTTCGAGTCCTCTTCTGGGCACCAGTAGATTGATTTTATTATCATTTTTATTTCCCGGTACCATGTGGCCTGTATCGGGCTGATGGAATTTGGTACCCTTTCTGCTTCTTCACTCGTTGTCTCGTGAAGCAGCTCATGAAACTCACCGACACAGATATCGACGCCCTGTTGCCGGAGGCGAGATCCTATAAGCGGGCGGACGGGCGCGGGCTCTACATCCTGGTCGTGCCGACCGGCTCGAAACTCTGGCGGATGAACTACCGGTTCGAGGGCAAGCAGAAGACGCTGTCCTTCGGCGGATGGCCGATTGTGACTCTCGAAGAAGCAAGGGAGAAGTGTCTCAAGGCGAAGCGGCTCTTGAAGCAGGACATCGATCCTGGCGGGGTGCGCAAATCGATCCGGCCGGGACGCAGGAACGCAGATCCTGAGAGTTTCAACGCGATTGCCGACGAGTTCCTCCGCAAGCGCAGGCTGGATGGCCTTGCCGAGACAACACTTAGCAAAAAGGCCTGGCTGCTGGACCTCGCCCGGGAGGATCTCGGGGCGAGACCGATCACCGAGATCAGGCCTGCCGACGTACTTTCTGTGCTTCGCTCCGTCGAGGGCCGCGGAAATTATGAAACGGCGAAGCGGCTTCGGACCACAATCGGGGAAGTGTTCCGCTACGCGGTGGCGACACTTCGAGCAGAGAGCGATCCGACGCCAGTCCTGCGCGGGGCGCTCATCTCGCCGAAGGTCCGGCACATGCCGGCCATTACCGAAGAGGACGAGTTCGCGCGGCTTGTACGGGCGATCTGGCGCTATGAGGGCAGGGGAGGGACGGCAAAGGCGCTGAGGCTCATGGCGCTCCTCTTTCCGCGCCCTGGCGAGCTCCGGCATGCGAGATGGTCGGAGTTCGATTTCAACAAAGCTGTGTGGACCATTCCGGCCGAGCGCATGAAGATGCGGCGGGAACATCGCAAACCTCTCCCGCCGGCTGCTTTGCACCTCCTGATCGACCTGCGCGGTGCGAGTGGGCCGGGGGACTATGTCTTCCCCACCATAACCAATCCCGAACGGCCGATGAGTGAGAACACGATGAACGGAGCGCTGGAGCGGTTGGGGTTTCCGGGGGCAGAGATGACACCGCACGGGTTTCGGGCGAGCGCGTCAACGCTGCTCAATGAAAGTGGCCTCTGGAACCCGGATGCGATCGAGGCGGAGCTTGCGCATGTCGATACGAAGGGCGTGCGGTCGATTTACAATCGGGCGCGGTATTGGGCCGAGCGGGTGGAGATGATGTCCTGGTGGGCGGGGTGGGTGCTCAGGCATACGAATGCGCTGTGAGGGAGTGACGCTGGAGGCGTGCTCGTTTCTTTGCGACCTGCCCGCCGGAGGCGGGGCTGTTCGGCCGGCGAGGATGTTTGGAGGTGGGGAAGAGCCGTTCTTCTGGCCGACCCGGCTCGTCTCACTGAGGGAGCAGAAAGTACGGCTTTGGGCATGAGGCTGGGGCTCACCGGCAGGTCGCGCGCCCGCGCTTCCCACTGTCCGTTGGCCAGAGGGGTCGCGGGCGCTGAATTGGCCTTTGTGGGTTTCGTATATAGCGTTGTGCTTCAAGCCATCACTCGTTCAAGCTTGGCTTTTCTGGCCTCCCAATCGGGCATGACCTCGCACAAGAGCTTGAAAAATGCGGGGCCGTGATTGGGCTGCCGGATGTGGCAGAGTTCGTGAGTGATGACATAGTCGATGGCATCGGTGGGCGCTTCGATCAGGCGTGTGTTGAGCACAAGACGTCCGGCAGGCGACATCGACCCCCATCGATGACTGAGCTTTCTGACAATCAGCGCATGAGGGGTGAAATGATCGGGAAGCGGAAATCGATCCTGATTGGCAAGTAGCCGTTCCTGGAGTTTGAGTTTGGCCCGCGATCTGTACCACTCCTGGACGAGTTCCTTGATATGCTCCTGTGTCTTGGGCCGGACGGTTTCGACGTCGATGACCCCGCGAAACAGCCTGACACGATCAACGAGTCCGGCCCGCACTTTCAGTCTGTATTGGCGCCCAAGATAAAGGTGGGTCTCTCCGGAAATGAATTTCCGGTCCGGAGTCCTCGGCAGGAATTGCCGGAAATAAGTCTGTTGCCGAATGATCCACGCCGCTCGCTTTTTGACCTTGGCGTCGATGTCTTTCTGAGGCGCTTTCAACGGCGCCGCGATCACGACGCGAAGATCGGGTTCGACGGCGATCTCGAGTGTCTTGCGATCGCGTCGCTCCACAGCAAATTCGATGATACGCGAGCCATAGGCAACCTGGCGGTATTCGGGTTTCATCCCGGAAACCGCGCGCGCGCGATATTCATGAGTTGCTGTTCGAGACCATCCAGTGTCTCGACGTCCAGCGCGACACCCTTCTGGTCTCGGAGGACATCGAAGAAATAGTCGTCGATCGCGTTGCGCATGGCATTTTGCGCGACTTCATTCGACCAGATGTCGACAATGTGGTGGTCCTTGACGATATCGATGATGGCGAGCGCGACGTCCGCAGTCTCGTCCTCACCCAATTTGCTTCCATCATTCTTTGGGAGCTTGTCTTCCAGAATGCCAAAGAAGGCCTGACCGTCATCATTGCCTTTGAGGAGCGCTGGAACGCTGCGGCCACGATCTTTCGAGGCGACTTTTTGGGCGAGATCCATCACGTTATTCAGGTAGTCTCGCTCTGACAGTCGGCGTGCCCGATAATCCCGGATCGTTTCTTCCAGCAGGGTCGAGAATCGCGCGTAGAAACTTGGGTCCTCGTCCATGCGTTCAGTCAAAGTGTGCCGTGTGGCACTCGCGATCCGGTCTGCCTTTGACGCGTCTGTGACCCCGGCCTCTTCGACTACTGCCTGAAGCGCTTTCGGGTCATTGATGTTGACCACCTCAATGATTGTCTCTGCCGGCATGGCGATAACGTGATCATCTAGCAGCTTCTGGATCTTCGGCTCGAACTCTTTGACGTCGACGGTCTCCTGATACCGCAACTGAACGGACCTTCTCAGTTCAGAGAACCCTTTCCAGTCCCGCTTCATCTTGTCCATAATCGCCGGGGTGAAGACGTCGAGAGACTTGTCCGAGGACATGGCGATATGGAGGCAGCGACCGAAAGCGCGGAACCGTTCATAGAAGTCTTGTCTGATTTCCTCATCGCCCAGGAACTGTTCAAACTGTTCCATGTCCTTCTTGTTGGCGACCGGCTTGAAGAGGTCCCACAGCTGGTCATGCAGCTGCGGCAAGCGGCGGATTTCTTCTTTGACATCGTGGACTGTGCCGATCAGATCGGTGTCATCATAGCCTTCAAATGCGGTATAAGTCGTAAGCGCCTTGTCGAGCTCGCCGAGCAGTCCCTCATAGTCAATAATGAACCCGAACTGCTTCTCGGCATCTTCGTCTTCGTAGAGACGGTTCACGCGTGCAATGGCCTGCAGGAGATTGTGCTCCCGCAAGGACTTGCAGACGTACAGGAGCGTGTTTCTTGGAGCGTCGAAACCAGTCAGAAGCTTTGACACAACGATCAGAATCTCCGGATCGCCAGACCCTTTAAACGCCTCAATAATCTGGCGGTTATATTCGTCCTCATTCTTGTAGCGGGCCATCATCTTGGACCAGAAGACCCGCACCAAGTCCTTGGACTCGACATCAACGTCTTCGTTCCCTTCGTTCTCATCAGGCGGCGAGATGATGATTTCGCTGGTTACGTGACCGATCTCATCGAGCATGTCCTTGAAGCGAACAGCAGCGGCCTTGGATGGCGCGACCAACTGGGCCTTGAAGCCCGTGCCCTGCCAGTGCTGGCGGAAATGCTCGGAAATGTCGTAGGCTTTGGCGCGGATTGCCTGTCCTGTCTTCGATAGGGCGTCCATGCGCGAAAACTTGCGCTTCAGATCAGCCTTCTGCTGGTCGTTCAACCCTTGCGAAATCTTGTCGAACCAGGTGTCGATGACCGAGCCGGTAATTTGCTGATCGACGAGACGCCCTTCGTAGAGCAGGGGGACGACTGCGCCGTCTGCGACAGCCTCGTCAATCTTGTAGTGGTGAATGAGCCCGCCAAATGTGGTCAGCGTATTCTTATCTTTTTTCAGAAGCGGCGTGCCGGTAAAGCCAAGATAGCAGGCTCTGGGCAATAGTCTGCGCATTTTCATGGCAAACTGACTGTGACCGCCATAGCGCCCGGTCTGCGTCCGGTGACTCTCGTCGATGAGGACGAACAGGTTCGGATCCGCGTCGGCTTGATCGCCATGTCGCAGCGCCGTGTCGAACTTGTTGATGATCGTTGTGATGAGTGGGGTTTTCGCCTGGATGAGCGAGAGCAGATGGGAGCCGCTCGTCGCCCGGACAGGGTCCATGTCACAGGACTTGAACGTTCCCTTGATCTGCTTGTCGAGATCGTCACGGTCCGTGACAATCAGAATACGAGGATTGGTGATACGTTTGTCGAGCGCGAGTGCGCGCCCGAGCATGACCATGGTGAGAGATTTGCCGGACCCTTGCGTATGCCAGATGACGCCGCCCTTGCGGACGCCTTCGAGGTCGAACTGCTTGACGCGCTCGACCGCAAGCTTGATGCCGAAGAATTGCTGATGACGCGCTACCTTGCGGACGCCGCCGTCGAAAACCGTGAAGCGGCGGATGAGGTCGAGGAGTCTTTCAGGTCGGCACAGCGCATAGATCAGGCGGTCCTGTTCTGTAACTGCCCGGTCACCCTCTGCCTTCAACTCTTCGAAGAAGGCGCGCGCGGACGCAAAGTCGCCTGAGAAGATCGCGTCGCGCTCGTCGGCGCTGAGCGACCGGTTCGCCGCGCGGGCAATCTCGTCTTCGCTGTCTTCTTCATCTCGCCAGGCCTGCCAGAATTTCCGGGGCGTTCCGACCGTTGCATAAAGCGCTTCGGTCCGGCTCATCACCATCAGCAATTGGGCGAAGTGAAAGAGGTGGGGGATATTGTCTTCGCTCTGATACCCGATCAGCTGGCTGCCGGCCTTCTTCAGACCCGCTGTCGGGCGCTTGTTCTCAATGACAACGAACGGGATACCGTTGACATAAGCAACGATATCACACCGCTTGGTCGCGCTGCTGCCCGTTCGCTCAACGGACACTTCGGCGGCCACATGGAAGGCATTGTTCGCCGGATTGTCCCAGTCGACAAGTTTGAATGAGTAGCTTTTTGAATCCCCGTCGATCGTCTTGGTGATCGTGGTACCGAGGATCAGCGTGTCATAGACGTCCTGGTTGGTGCCCTTCAGGCCTTTGATACGGTCTGGCGTAGGTTTGAGGCGTCGTACGGCCTCGTGCGCGTCTTCCAGATCAAAGGGGTAGCTCTTGCCGCGATACTCGAAAGAGTTGAGCTTGAGCACCTGCTCCACAAAGATGTCGTCGAGAACGACATTGCGCAGGCGGTCGCCGCGCTGGCGAATGACTTCGGCATCAGCAAGCGGTATGAATCCGAGCGCCACCAGCATCTGGACTGCGGGGATCTGGGACTGGTGCTTTTCAGCGGGGTTGAAGGCTTCTGGGGTCATAACACCCACCCCGCATGTTTCGCCGCATTGTAGAACTTCGTACAAGGAACGTCAGGAACTTGGCCCAGCTTTTCTCGTTGCGGTTCTAGGATATCGACAAGGCTCTGGTAGTAGGCTCGTTCACCAACCCAAGCTTCGGCGCCCGTCGAAAGCTCAAGACTGCGTCGATAGACGTAGGAAATCGCATCAGCCACTTGCACAAGAGAGGAGTGGTGCGATTTGATCGCGAAAGCAGAGTTGATGATGTGGTCAAAACGGTCCGACACTTTTCGTGGTAGCCAGGTCTTTTTGCGACCCTTGGTCCTGCGACTCTGATAGAGACCATCATACCAGGAGTCAGCCTTATACAGGCCATCAGAAAGTTGCGGCATCTCGGCCTTATTGTCATCCATTATGGCGACCGTCAGGCCCTTACCATTCTTCGTGTTCTGCATTTTTTTCTGAACGAGACTACAGGTAAACATGCCGCCAGCAAGCCAGTAGCTTTGCCCGAAAGGGTGCCCATGTCCCGCGTCTCGGGCGACCTGGAGAGCTAGGTAAGAGAGGCCAACACCGAAGATCTTTCCACCGTTCGCCACCGAGAGAAGACAGATTTGCTTCAGGAACTCTTTTCGTTCATCTACACCGATTCTTTTCCAGCCCCCTCTGCCGTTTATGAACCTACTCGTCTTCAGCTCAGTGTTATTCCCAGGGTGCTTGGTGAGGAGTTCCGCGAGCAGCTTGTCAAAATCAGCGGTCTTTTTACGTAGTTTATACGCATCTACCATGAGGCCGCACATGACGAAGACGTCACCGTCACCGGGAGATCCGCTTTCGTCGATGTAAATGAATTTCATGACTTCGCCTCCGGTTCGCCAGCCTGTGTGAGGAACGCTTTCAACTGTTTCAGCTTTTCGAGCAATTCATCGAAAGTGACGATTTGGACGTCCCGAGAATTGCGGCGGAACAGCTCGAAAGATTTCTGCGTTGCCGTTTCCGTAGGGAGTGTTCCGGCAATCACACAGCAGGCGATTGCGTAACTTTTGAGATCTAGCCGTTCTGACGTAACCACCTTTGTCGCAAAATGGAGCTGGAATTGGTACCTTTGATCCAGCACCTGGCTGATCGCGCCGCTCAACTCTTGATGAGGTCCGTAGAGACCGCCACGATACTCGCGGCTAGCCAGCACCGGCGTTCTTGGTGTCTTTATTTCGAAAAGAGCCGTATTTCCGGTCAACTCGTGTTGGTAGAGGAAGTCTGCGATCTTTTCGCCACCACCGGAAATTTTCTTTCCCCCAACTGACGCATGACCTTCGACCTGGATTACCGGGTATCCAAAGACGAACGACAGAATGAAAGGGTGTTCCGTGAAAAACGTCTGCCACTCATCCTCACTTAGAGACTTGCCAAGCATTCTCTCAAACTTGTCGATGAGCGAATCCAGTGTTGCGAGCTGCACTTCATCACGCAACAGGGCCAGCTTTTCGGGCTGTGAACGTGCGATGCGGTGCGCATCTTTCGTGACCATGTCAACAAGTGCGCCGTGATCTTCATCATCCAGTTCGCCCTCACCCTGCAGAACTTCCTGAAAGCGCTTTGTCATTGGATTGCGACGTACGCGAATCTGCTTTTCCTGTTTGGCGACGATTGGCGCCAACGCATTGTGGATTGTGATTTCTTTCACGTCGGATGACGCATCACGAGCGCGGTTCGTTATCCGATTGATCGCTTTGCGCGCCTCCTCAAATTCACGATAGGCGAGGGTGAAGGTCTTCGTTTCCGCGTCGTATTCTGAAGCACGGTTCCGTGAGACAATCAGCGTCCGAGCATCAGTCAGCTCTTCGATTTGTTCGACGATAAACCTGTAATCGTAGGCCAATCCCAGACTGATTTCGTAGTCTTTTACGAACCCCGGGGGCAGCGCTTCAAGCTTTTCGGCGACGTGATCAGGTTCAATAATTCCTGTTTTTCCGAAACCTTCGAGGACGACGGTCCCTATTTGATCATAGCGAGCGTCCAGAAAGTTCGTGCGCGAAGTGTCGAGGAGCATAGTCGGATGCATGACCAAGTGGTCTTGATCGTGATCGACAGTTAGGATCTGCACCTCGTGCCCTGGTTCAAACCGGTCTGAAGCTCGGGCTCGTTCGATCTGCTCCTTCGTGAGTTTTAGGAAAACTTCCCGCTTTCCGTCCTTTCGTTTCGTGACACGAAGGCGGTCATTGTGGTCGACGCTATGAAAGTGCCTAGCCATTTCTAACCACCTCGTCCTTCACGCGCCATTCGCCGGTGAGGAGCTTTTGCATCAGGCCGCGCTTCTGGCACTGGAGTGCGGCGATTTCGGCGTCGAGCAGTGTGATTTCATCATTCGCAGCGGTAATCGCTTTTGCGATCTGCTCCTGTTCTTTGAATGGCGGCACCGGAACCTCGCAGCCGAAGAAATCGTCTGCATAGAGATTTAGGAGCCCGTCGTTACGTACGCCCGAATTGATCAGACGTGAGAGTTGGTGGTGAAGCGCGCCGCCGGCGAAGAGGTGGACATAAAATGGGTGATGCAAGCTCTCGTCGAGCTTGAAGCAGAAGTAGACGAAGGGGATGACTGCTGAAGGGTGATCCAGCGGAAAGATGCAGCCATAAGGTGCCGTCTTGGAATTCCCTTTGTTGTACGCGAACTCGCCTTCGAGGAGTAGCGTATATCGATCAACGCTGCTGCCGGCCATGTCGCGTGCAAATTTGTCCGACTGCATCAGAAAGCCTGACTTAGCAGAGATCGTCATAACGGGGTGGTCTCCGCCATCATTCGTGCGACGAACGCGCTCTCCGATCTCGCCAAGCGACTTGATGTCCCAGTGGTTCGGAAAGGAGCGGTCTATCCCCAACAATTCTTGCAGAATACCTTTGCGCCGCCGCTCCTTCGCTGCGCGGATAGCTTCCAGTTTCGCGATGGCCTCATCCCAGGTTTGGAGGATTTCGGCGATTCGGCGTTGTTCGGGGAGCGAGGGAAAATCGATAGTGAGGCGTTTGAATAGAGGTAGTCCAATTGTCTTAATTGTCGACCCAACAGCCATTCTTTCGAAAAACGCTTTATGAAGCTGGAGCCAAAAATAGAGAAACCAAGGATCTAGCAGGCGCTTTTCCTCGCAAATCCATGCGATGAAATGCTGGCTAACAGCCATTTCGGACGCCAGTACGCTAGATTTTCCGACACCTGCGTCCCTCGACAGAACCACTGTGTGAGCCGGGAGCAAAACTGCTGAAGAGTGCCGAATGCCAAGCGCCGAAATTTCTTTGTCGGTAGTTCGGATATAACCGTTGTCAAGTTTGTTGCTGTCGGCGAGGGATACCCAGCGGATTCCGCCGTTCCAGTATTCTGGTTTACGTTGATCCGGTGTGTGTCCGCTCGCTCTAGTCGCGGCATTGTCGAGCTTCCGACGCGACCAGCCTGCTGGAAGTGGTCGCTTCGGATCGGGGAGTGCCCGAATGGCATCTCGCGCCTCAGTGCTATTTGAGGAGGCCTTAAGCATTGATGCCCAACTCCTTCAGATAGCCAGCCATACGCTTGCGCACGTCGGCGAGTTCGGATTCGATTTGGTCGATCTCCTTCTGGACGGCAGCCACGTCGATTTCTTCTTCGGGTTCGAATGTGTCGACATAGCGGGGAATGTTGAGATTGTAGTCGTTCTCTGCGATCTCTTCGGGTGTCGCGACATAGGCGAACTTGTCGATGAATGTGCGGGCCGCATAGGTATCGAGAACCGTTTGAATGTGAGTGTCGTCCATCACATTCTGCGTCTTGCTCGGCGTGAATTCCTTGCTGGCGTCGATGAACAGAATGTCCTTGCGCGCTTCATTTACGCCGCCGGTTTCGCGGGAGCGGTCGAAAACGAGGATCGCGACCGGTATGCCGGTGGTTGTGAACAGGTTGGCAGGGAGGCCGATCACGGCATCGAGCAGGTTTTCCTCGATCAGCTTCTGGCGGATCTTGCCTTCGGCCCCACCCCGGAACAGCACGCCATGAGGTACGATGACGGCTACACGCCCGGTCTGCCGTTTGGCGATCTCAATCATGTGGGTGATGAAGCCATAGTCGCCCTTGGACTTGGGCGGGACGCCGCGCCAAAAGCGCTTGTACTGATCAGTCTCTGCGTTCTCCGCGCCCCATTTGTCGAGAGAGAAGGGCGGGTTGGCGACGACGACGTCGAACTTGATCAGGTGATCACTCTCGACCAGCGTCGGACTGTTCAGCGTATCGCACCATTCAATACGAGCAGCGTCCTTTGAGTGGAGGAACATGTTCATGCGCGCGAGCGCCCAGGTCGCGCCGTTCACTTCCTGTCCATAGAGCGCGAAATTGTCCGAACCCACCTCTTCGGCGGCGCGGATGAGGAGGGAGCCAGAGCCGCAGGCCGGATCACAGATCGTGTTGCCCGGCTTGGGGCTTGCCAGCTTGGCGAGGAGTTTGGACACAGGGGCGGGGGTAAAGAATTCTCCTGCCTTCTTGCCGGCATCCGACGCGAAGCGCGAGATGAGGTAGATATAGCACTCGCCAATAATATCCTCGCTGACGCGGCTCGGACTGAGGTCGAGTTCGGGCTTGGCGAAATCCTCAAGCATGTTCTTGAGGCGGCGATTGCGGTCCTTTGGGCGGCCAAGATTGGCTTCGGAGTTGAAGTCGATGTTTCGGAACACGCCTTCAAGTTTTGTACGGTTCGTGTCTTCAATCTTTTCCAGCGCGATATTGATCAGCTCACCGATATTAGCCTCGCCGCGCTGCTCATAAAGATCATAGTAGCTCGCGCCTTCCGGCAGGACGAAGCGTTCGCGCTCGAGACGGCGGCGAATACGGGCATCGTCACCGCCATATTGTTTCTTGTAGGTTTTGACATGGTCGGCCCAGAGGTCCGAGATGTACTTCAGGAACAGCATCACAAGGATGTAGTCCTTATACTGGGCCGGATCGACGGCGCCCCGGAAGGTATCGCACGCTGCCCAGGCGGCCTGATTGACTTGTTGTTGGGCTATCTGATCGCTCATGCGCGTGCTCCCGCAATGGACTTTGAAGAGGCCAGTTCGACCGCATCGCGCAGTCGCAGTCTGTTGAGGTGGTGACGAAGATCGGCCGCCTTGCGGTCGAGCTTATAGGCCTGTTCGGCGAGACGGTTGGTCTCAAGTATGAGGGCCTGCGATTTCAGGTCGGGCACATAAAGCTCAAGGTCTGAAAGTGCGGCGCGCGGCACCATGCGCACAGATGTGCCCTGAACACTGCGGTCAAAATGCGTTTGGGCTTCGCGTTGGTTCAGGGACCAGGCCAGAAACTCGGGAAGCACCAGATCCTTGTTTGGTTTCAGAAGGATCAGGGGCAGAATGGCCACCGCCAGGTAGGGCCAGTCATCTGGAATCGCGCTTGCTGTCGTGGTCATGCCACGAGAGCGGAAGAGAACATCGCCCGAGCCAACAAAATAGCGGTCTTTGACGTCCCCCAGATCATATTGTTCGGGGTGAATCATGCTCCAGTCGTCGTGCTCATTCAGGTCGCCTAATTGCAAGCCGGGCACGCCAAAGGGGCTGCTGGAGAGCCGCCCCCGGGCCGTGTATCCCGTTTGAATTTCGCATACCTGGTCGACGCGCATAAAAATATCTCTGTAGATTTCAAAACAGAGATATAGACGATATTTCGGAAAGGACAATAGTTATTATGCTGTATTTAGCTCTACAGCGAATTACTGGATCGTCTCGGCCTCATTCCGCCTGAATGTCTCTCCCCAACAGCCGGGTCTGGGCGGACGGTGCGTCTGCCAGAGCGCGGTCGCCGCGCAAGGGGGCGGGACTTTGTCGTGACTGATCGTCTTTAGGTTTCCTACCTACGGCCACCCCTTGCGCGGCGCCCTTATACGCTCCGGCTGAGCACCTTTTCGCCGCCCACCCCCGCCTGCCGGGGAAAGAACGCGGGGCGGCGCAAAGGAGACTGACATGACTGACCAAATTACAACCCCTGCGCCCCTTGGAACAGCTACCGCCCTCACGGTTCCAGACCGTCCCCGCATCTACGTGGCTTGCCTTGCCGCCTACAATAATGGCCGCCTGCATGGGCGCTGGATTGATGCCACCGACCCGCACGAGGTCTGGCAGCATGTGCGCGGGATGCTCGCGGCTTCGCCGGAACCGGATGCGGAAGAATGGGCAATTCACGATTACGAAGGGTTCGAAGGTTGCCGGATTTCCGAATGGGCGAGCTTCGACGCGGTGTGCGAGCTTGCAGACTTCATTGAGGAACATGGCGCGCTTGGAGCAAAGGTTTACAGCCAGTTCGGCGATGATCTTGAGCAGGCGCGCGCCGCCTTCGAAGATTATGCCGGAGAATACCGCAGCGCGGCGGACTTTGCCGAAGAGCTGCACGATGAGACTGGCACAGCGATACCGGAAAGCCTCAAATACTATATCGACTGGCAGGCGCTCGCCCGCGACATGGCCCTGAATGGTGAGATCATGGTGTTCCAGACGGGCTTCGATGAAGTCCACGTGTTCTGGAGCCGTTAGAGATGGCGTTCACGGAACGCTTTGACGCGTTCGTATGCGAGGGCGATTGCATCGCTTGCGAACAGGACGGGTTCCGGATCGTCGCGCGCATCGTGCGCGACGATAGCCCGGATGCGCCGGACCAGCGCCAGGACGGATTCTGGCCATCCCTCTACAAGGATGCGCCGGGGTTTATCGGCCCCGGAAACAATTTCCGGGAGCGCTTTGCCAGGGCACAAGCCGAAGCCGAGGCGATCATGGAGGCATGGTGGCGCGGCGACTGGTTCTATTGCGGCATAGTCCTCTCGGTGTCGCTGGACGGCGTCATACTGGACGAGCACGCCATCAGCCTCTGGGGCGTCGAAGCAAATTATCCGGGCTCGGATAATGCTCATCTGACGGACTTCGCAGATGACCTTCTTCCCGACGCCATCGCGATCGGTCGCCGGGCCGCGCAGCGTCTTTGTGCGACCCTCTCCAAACTGGAGGCGCGCATCTGCTGATGCCCGGGCACGGATTGCAGGTCTGTTCGAGGATGGCCGGGACAATGCGCAGCCAGATGCAGGGACCTTCGCAGAACCAGACGCCGCCTGAGGATTCAGTCTCGTCTTCAGGCGGATCGGGAGACGTCCGGTGCCAGGCATCGGGCGGCTTTCGCGTATCAGTCTCTCACAGCTGTGGTGCTTTTGACAGGAATGCTTCATGGGTGAGAGTGCAAAAAAATCGCGCGTCTTAGGGTCTCGTTTTGCATCCGGAACTGTCCGCCAGTCCTGTTCCATCCGTTTGTGGCCTCGCGTATCGGACCCCTTGTTCCCGTCTCTAGCCGTGTGACCTGGACGACGCCTGCCGGGCTGCGAAACCGGCCCGGGCGCAAGAATTTTCCCCGCCGCTTTGCGGCTCCTCGCGCCTCAAAATTCATCGCCGGGCCGGTGCTCCACTCCGTTTCGCCCGCGGGGCGGTTCAAACCCGTCCTGCGCCGTCCTTTCGGTCGGGCGTCGACGGGGACAAGGGGGCCCCGGGACAAGAGCAAAACGAAAGGAACCACACAATGGCAAACGCACTTGGATATGTCTCTGAGACCAAAACCGGCTTCGAAGGCGCCCTCGCAATGATGAACCTGACTAGCCCCATCCGCATCGAGAAGAACGCGGAGAAAGCTGCAGACGGTCAGCCCGACTACCGCATCTTCGCCGGAGACACCGCGACAGAAATCGGCGGCGGCTGGATGCGCAAGGCGAAAGCATCAGGACGAGACTATGTCTCGATCACCCTCGCAGACCCGCAGATCGGCCCGCGCAAGATCTACGCAAATCTCGCGCCGGTCAAAGGCAAGAAGGGTCGCCATGTGATCCTATGGAATCCGAAGGACTGACTTGCCAGGTGACGGCTCCCAGATGGAGCCGTCACCGCCATTCGTCTTTCAGGATCGTCTTGCGCTTTCTATTCAATCGCAAGGAATCTTCACGCGAATTTCGCCCCGAATGCGCGCCGTCCAAAAAACGGTGCCGGATAGCGCAATTTGAAAATTTCGCGACTTGTTGGCTGTGAGCCAATGTAGGAGAAGATTTCCAAAAATCAGGATGCCAGGCGTGATCGTCGGCATTCGCGCGTCAATGTCCATTCCTGTACGCCCAATTGCCTTTCAGCTGATTGGAAAACGTCTCGCCGTACCGGCTTGGGTGACCGGTTGAATTCCGGTGTGTGTTGCGCCTATTCCACCCCATAGGCTTTGCGCAGGAATATGATGGCCTCTTCGAGCGTCATACTCACTTTGAGGTCTTTGGGATTCAGCTTCCCTTCTTCCCCAATTGCACTGAGGAATAGGCGCATATCTTCGCGCAGAGGATCGCTTACCTGCACGACGGCATCGCCAGGAAGCAATTGCGAGAGGCGGAATACATCATTGCGATGTTTCTTGATGTCGTCGCCTTTGACCTTGTCATCGCCGACGTCCCGACGTCTGGTCAGGTCCAGAAAGGCGCGTGCCTTGAACGGGATGAGAATGGACTGATCAAGGATCGTCACGCCGTTTTCCACCCGCTTGCCAATCTGCAGAGCCTCAAAATAGACCGGATCAAGCAGGATCGCCGACAGGCTGACAATATCAGCTTCTGCATCCAGCCTGACGATGCCAGTATCTTCGGGAAGTGAGAGTCCATCAGGCTCCTTGGAGAAGAGTTCGACCATGAAGGGGAACTCGGGGTCTTTCGGCTTTTGGAATCTGTAGAATTCGCGGTGTCCACCGCTTTGTTCGCGAGCCTGATATCCTCCGGCGTTCAGAAAGTCCCGGAACTTTTCGCCAAACGCGGCATCAATGACTTCAATACAAAGAACAACATCAATGTCTTTGGTAGCGCGGAAGGGGAGGCCGGCCGTGTCAAAGAGGATGTCGCACGCCGCCCCGCCGATGATTGTATAATGATCCGGATAATCCTTGAAAAACTCACGGAACTTGTCGATTCCAACTACCATGGCACGCGCTCCAGCAATTGCTCGGCAGCCATTGCCACCCGTTCGTCTTCATGATCCCGGAATTGCGCGTACAAGGACAAGGGGTCAGCAATCTGCCCGTCCGCCAGTCCTGCCGGATCATAGCTCCAGGTCTCCACGGCGAAGTTAGGCTCGTCAAAATGAGACTCACGGTATTCTTGGCTGGCGGCAAACCCCTTCCACTCGATGGCCGCGATAGCAAAGACCTCTAGCTTCGGTGGGGACAAGTCGGTCAATTCAGAGAGTGCTGACTCGCCACCGAGTAGCATAGGGGGATGTGGGTGCGGTCCCCAGACCAGCTTCCGGCTGCGTACCGGACTTTGCAGGAGCGAACGAACTCTTTCCATCATTTCCCGGCGGTCGCCTCGAAAGTGAAGGTGGCGTTCCCGGCCATATTTTTCGGTTACCGCCAAGCCTATAGCTGCCAAATCATCAAAGGCCCGGCCTATAGACATGGGCGAATAATTCAAATCCCTTGCAAGTTCGGACGGCGTGGTCGCCGCTTCATTTCGCCGGAGCACGTAATGAAAAAATACGGCCTGTGCAGCAGGAGAGAGGCTATCAGGAGTTTCGGATTTCTGCGTCCGGAAGTGTTCTCGCAAATCCATGCCCAGTTCCGGTGCATAGAACTGGTTTCCGGGGACAATAAACGAAACGCCTTGCCCGATCAGGCGGGACCGGTCACGGGCGCTTAGCGCTGATATGCCAATGATCACCGGCCGAACGACCTGCGCTTCGACCAATCTGACATGCTTGCCGATATCCCCCGGCGTATCGGCAGCATCATTCACGAGCATCAGAAGGCACACCCGTCCGGCAATGTCCGCGCGGTAGAAGCTATAGGCACGCGTCAGAAAGACCGGCAAATCCGACGGGGCGGATTCAGGTTCGACTTTCATAGTCGTATGCAGAATCTGACTAACATAGCTGGCAATCTGGCCAGCCAGGTGCTGAGATTCTGGAGCGGGATCATCATTATATAACATCGTTGCCGGATACTAACATTGATAATGTTAGTGTTCAATCATAATGTTAATTTTTCATAGTTGCCTGAAAAAATAGAAATTTTCATAGAGGCGCTGTTCTGAAACCCTGAAAAAATGCCTGATATCCATCAGAGCGAATGGTCTGAATTTTAGTCAAGTAGGAAGGGAAGTGGGTGTCACACCCCAGGCATCTAAACGATGCGTGTAAGGACGAAACATCAAGTCCGAAATGGCAATGATTTCAGAGGACAAGAGCCTCTGATTTGCCGGTCGAGCGCATATCGCGCTTTCGGGCCGCTCGACCCTTAGGAAACTCTATTTCGGGATAGGCGTCAGATCAAGCCACTGGTTCCAATTCACACACATCGTATATTCGTGACCTGCTACAGAGTATCCGAGCCAGTTCGGAGGGCGGGTTTCGGCGTGGGTCTCGGAACCCAATGATGCCACCGTCATCGTACTTCCAGATTCCGGACCTTCGCAGCTCTTCAAAGCACCGGCAGGAGCTCGCCGACAACGGTCACTCGTTTTCGCCGCTTCGAGAGGAGCGTAAGTGCTGAGCTAAGATCGAACCCGGCCTTATAACGCTCTGCGTCTGCTCGACCATTGACGGGTTTCGTCTGACTAAGGCCGCGACGATATTTTCGAGATGGATGCAGAATGTCCTGCTGTCACAAAAGAATTCAGGACGGCCCAGACGGTATGCATCTGGATCGACAAATGCTCGGAAATCTGCAGTGCGCGGCCATGCTGAATAGGAACCGCTGCCGACACTTACTCGACGCTAGACATGGACCGTGTTGATCAGCGGTTCGGCCGACACGGTCTCATCACCCGCGAAACCATGGAGTGCTGGGACCTGCGTCAGGCGAGTTGGGTCTTGATCGTGTCAGCGATCAGTGTGGTCGAACGGCCGATCAGTTTCGACAGAGTATTGCTGTCGTCCTGAAGCGCGCCGCTGGCGGCCTTGGCGTGCGTGTCGGCCAGCACTGCCGCGAAGGGAGCCGGCAGCCCCGCACCAATGAGGGCATCCCGATACGCGGCTTCAGGCAGGTTCACATACTCGACCGGCTTTGTCGCAATAGCTGAAAGTTGCGCAGCATAGTCGGCCAACGTGAGGCTCGTATCGCCGGCTAGTTCCAGCACTTTCCCTTCATGTCCGCCCGCAAGCACGACAGCAGCAGCCTCTGCGAAGTCCTGACGGCTTGCCGTGGAGAACCGGCCGTCTCCGGCAGCTCCAAAATACTTACCAGCTTGAATGTCCCGCGCTGCGCTGAAGGTGAAGTTCTCGCTATACCAGCCATTGCGCAGCAGGGTGTGGACAATGCCACTTTCGCGCAGCAGCGCCTCGGTAGCCAAATGCTCCTCAGCCAGTGCCATTCCATACCGGGGTGCATGAAGCAGGGAGGTGTAGACGATGAAGCCGACCCCGGCCGCCTTGGCTGCGTCGATCATGTTGCGATGCTGCGCGGCACGCTGGCCGACCTCGCTGCCTGAGATCAGTAGCAGCTTGTCCGCGCCGGCGAACCCCGCGCGCAATGAAGCCGGGTCGTCGTAGCTGGCCGTGCGTAATTCCACACCGGCCGCTGCCAGGTTCTGTGCCTTTGTCGGGTCACGAACCAGGCCGATCAGGCGGGCTGAAGGCGCCACCTTCTGCAACTCTGTCAATACCAGCCGGCCCAATTGACCCGTCGCCCCTGTCACCACGATATTCTCTCTTGTTGCCATGCAGCGCCTCCAATAGTCTAAAATGGATACTAGGTTTCATTTTGAGCTCATCGGAAGAACTTTGGAAGGAGGCACTTTCAAGTGACAAGGTTATGTACGGATAACTCCATCGAAATGTGCCGTGATGAGATCGTCGCGGGCTATCGCCAATGGCGGGAACGCACGGGGAATAATCCCCATTGTCCGGTGCGCGACGTGCTCGACCGCATGGGCGACAAGTGGACAACACTGATCGTGATTACGCTCGCGGAGCGTCCGCACCGATTCAGCGAGATTCATCGAGCCGTCCCCGACATCTCCAGGCGCATGTTGACGCAGACGCTGCGCCATCTGGAGCGCGATGGGATGGTGCTGCGCCAGGTGTTTCCAACAATGCCGCCCAGTGTCGAATACCGTCTGACGCACCTTGGCGAATCTTTGCTCAGGCCCCTTGCAGAGCTGATCGCCTGGGCTGATGGCAACCATGAGCGGATCATGGCAGCCCGTGTGGCATACGATGCAGGCTCCGGCTAGTTGCCCCTTTACGGCTTGGGATCTGTCGATCATCGCCACAATCAAGGGGATTTGCACGGTCGCCACGATGGTCATCTCACAGAATGTGGCACTTGAGCTGATTTGCTTTGACCGCTGAAACCGGACGCGACCACTGTCACGCCCGGATCTTTGGCTGTCCTCGCCGCAGGCCTGCATCTGGCCGTCTTGGTGGCATGATCGAGGATGCCGATGGCGCTCTCGATTTGATCGACGAAACGGTGTCCGGCCTCGATCAGGCGGACACCGCACGTGTGACAGTCAAAGATGATGATGCCAAGGTCGTCTTCCAGCGCCCTTGATCCTTGCGCTGACGCTCAACGGACTTGTGCCAGGCGCCTGCGCCGCACGATGGAAGTTGAGATATTCTGCAACAGCAAACGTCTGGACGAGAGCGGTCATCGGGATGCGGCCACAAAGCAAAGAAGAAAGTTCCCTCTCCTTGATGCTTCGATACGACCGCCTCCTCATTGGTCGTCACCTCTCCTGTGGATCGAGGCGTCCTGCACTGGCCGGCGCGAGGCGCAGCAGGCCGAGCAGTGCCAGGCCCACCCCGATAATGGCGAACGCAGGCCATATCCAGCGGCGATGCCGATCCCACCGGCCCATGTCCCAAAGGCGAGGCCGGCACTCATGATTGAGGTGTGAGCGGTATTGACGAGCGGACCGGGGTCAGCGGCGCGCATGACGCGGGCGACCATGGCGGGATTCATCGGCACGTCACCATGAGCGTGCAAAGCGCGGCAAGAACCGCGAAGCACCAGAAGCTCGCACGCCAACCGAAGGTCTGCTTGATAACGGTTGCGGCGGGCATGCCGAGTACCGTCGCCAGCATGAGACCGCCAAGCCCGATCAAAGCCGCACGGCCTCTCACCTCGGGGGCAACCAGACCGGCGCAGATTGCGAGTGAGACCCCGAAGCATGCCAAGCTCGAAACACCTGTCACGACGCGGGCTGCCGCCTTCACGGTGTCACTCGTTGCCATCGCCGCCACGACGCCGCCCGCTACATAAAGAACGCGCAGCCAGAGCAACGCCGGCTTGTTCTGCACCCGCAGTGTAAGAAACAGCGCAGTCAGGATTGGTCCGCCGATCGCCATGCCGAGTGCATAGAGCGAGATCGGATATCCGACCTCGGAGACGGAGACGCCGAATGTATCGACGAGCGCCGCATCATATCGGCGACCACGAACTCCGACGTGGTGAACACGACTATAGTCAGCCCGAGCAGGTAGACCACCATTGGCATCCCTTGTGGTCTGTCGTCTATCCGGACTGCCGCCGCTGTGGTGTATGCCGGGCTGGCTGTGCCGCCAGCCGCCGGACGGCGCGCGCCGTCGGATCCGGTGTGGTCTGGACGTCTTTGTAGATGTCGCGCCACGGCGTTTCGGCACCGTAGAACGGGACAGCCGGTTCATGCACGCACTTGAACCGATCGGCCGTTGCCATGAAGCATCGCAACGAACCGAACACCCGGAGTGAGCCGGTCGGCCGGAGCTCATCGCGAGCGAGCGTTATCCAGCCGTCGACGCGCCGATCCCAGGCGAGCGACTTTTCGCCAGAGGGCAGATCGGCGAGGACCCTGTCGAACGGGCTGTGCGTGGACGATGAAGGGTCCATAGGTGGCGACATCACCACCTTTGACGAGCAGCTTTTCGTAACCTGTCTCCGCTCCTTGATGCCAAGGTCGAGGATGCTGACTGGAAGGAAGTGGCGCGAATCGTTGTGCACCGCGATCCCGTCGCCGAAGAACTGCGGACCTTTCGTTACTGGCAAAGTCATCTCGAACGCGCTCAATGGCTGTCGCGCGAGGGCGACAAGCGAATACTGGAACAGGCTGCCGCCAATAAGGCGTAAAGGTCGATTGCGTTTCAGCCTGCTTTCTGTCGCAAGGTTCGGGATATTTGCGCCAGCACGCTACCGAAGCACACTCAAGGCGTTCTTCAGATCCGAGATAATATCCTCTGGATGCTCCAGCCCAACAGAAAGGCGCAGCAGTCCTGCCGGTGCCATTGATCCCGGTCCTTCAACCGACGCCCTGTGCTCGATAAGGGAATGAGTGCCGCCGAGGCTCGTTGCCCGTGTGACGAGTTTGAGCTGCGCCGCCACGGCCATTGCGGCGTCGGCGCCGCCATGAACAATGAATGACAGCATCGCGCCGTAGCCCGCCATCTGCTGTCCAGCCAAAGCGTGTCCCGGATCGTCCGGCAACCCCGGAAACAGCACGTTCTCGACACGCGGATGGGCAACCAGAGCCTCCGCTACCTTCTGCGCGCCAGCACAATGCGCCCGCATCCGCAGCGGCAGGGTCTGCAACCCTCGCAATGCCAGCCAGCAGTCGAATGGCGCGGCCACACTTCCCTTGTGGTGCTGGATCATACGCAACGGCCGTTCAAGCGGGGATGCCTCTGGCACGATGACGACGCCAGCCATCAGGTCCGAATGACCACCTATATACTTCGTTGCCGAGTGCATGACGGCATCCGCGCCAAGTTCAAGCGGACGCTGAAGCACCGGGGTTGCCCAGGTGTTGTCCACTACGGCGAGCGCGCCAGCCTCGCGGGCGATCTGGCAGGCGGCACGCACATCCACCACCCGGATCAGCGGGTTGGACGGGGTTTCGATCCAGACAAGACCGGTCGGTGCGGCCGTGACCGCCGCACGCAAAGCATCGAGATTACGCATATCGACCGGAACGAACTCGAAGCGGCGTCCGATATCCGTTTCCTCGATCAGCGAGCGGATACCGAAATACATGTCGTCGGGAGCGACGATGCGGCCCTTTTCCGGATGCCACTCGAACAGGGCCGTGATTGCCGCCATTCCAGAGGAAAACGCAATCGCTGTATGTCCTCCTTCCAGCGCCGCCATCGCTGTTTCAAAGGCGTTGCGCGTCGGGTTCGCATCCCGCGTATATGCAAGACCCGACGGGAACGAACCGTCAGCACCACGCTCGAAGGTCGTGCTGGTGTGAAGAGGAATCGACACGGCTCCGGTCGAAGGATCGACACGACGGCCGATATGTATGGCTTTGGTCTCAAGTTGCATCGGAAAGCTCCACCTATTGTCTTGCCGCGACCCGGTTGAAGTTGGCGGCGTCGGTCAGTATAATGACCGCACCAGGAATGGAAGTCAATATAATGACCGATGCGGTGCGAATGACCGAAACTGAGGAACAACTTGGCTCTGCGCTCGCCTCACGCCTCAGCCATCTGCGGCAGGACCGCAAGCTGAGCCTCGACGCTCTGGCGAAGCTTGCCGGACTGTCGAAAGGGACTGTCGTGGCGCTCGAAAAGGGCAAGGCGAATCCGAGCATTGGTGTTCTGTGCCGTCTGGCGGCGGCTTTTTCGGTCTCAGTGTCCGATCTGGTGAGCGATCCGTTGATTGCCGGTTCGGGCACCCTGATCGAGCGGACGACAGGGAACACCCTCTGGACCAGCGCGAAGGGCAGCGAAGCGCGATTGCTCGCATCCACCTCCGGCCGGACGATGTTCGAGCTATGGTCATGGACCATCATGCCGGGTGATGGCTCTCATGCCGATGCCCACAGTCCCGGCACGCGCGAACTGATTTCGGTCGAGCAAGGAAGCCTGCGGATCACCGTCGGCACGGAGACCTTGACCCTGAAAGCCGGCGAGAGTGCCAGACTGATGACCGATCGACCGCATTCCTATGTCTCGGCAGGCGATGAGCCCGCCGTCTTCACCATGGCCGTGCTGGAGCACGGTGCGCAGCGATGACCCGCCGGCCATGCGCTCTCAAACCTTAAGGATGAACACCCATGTACGTGCCTGCGCATTTCAAGGAAGCCAACCGGGATCTCCTGTACGGACTGATCGAAAGCCACCCGCTTGGCATCCTGATTACCAATGGAGCAAGCGGGCTGGACGCGAATCACGTTCCTTTCGACTTCGACCGCACGCAAGGGGAGCATGGCACCCTTTATTGCCATGTGGCCCGCAACAACGCAGTCTGGCAGGACGTTGCAACCGGCGATGACGTGCTTGTGGTGTTTCGGTCGGCCGATGCCTACATCTCGCCGAACTGGTATCCCAGCAAACATGAGTTTCATAAGCAGGTTCCGACCTGGAACTATATCGTTGCTCACGCGCATGGACGGATCACTGTTCATGACGACGAGCGCCATGCCCGGCGCAACGTTGCCAAGCTCACCCATCGGCACGAGGCAAGCCAGCCCGTGCCATGGAAGATGGGAGACGCACCACGCGAGTTTACCGCCTCTATGGTAAAGGCGATTGTCGCCCTTGAGATCGAAATTACCCGGTTGGTCGGCAAGGCCAAGCTCAGTCAGAACAAGGAGCCGCGCGATATTCGCAGCGCTGGGGACGCCCTGATCGTGCAGGGCAATGAACAGATCGGGCAAGCGATGCTCGCCGCCGCTGCCAAAAAGCCGGAATAGGTTCAGTGTGAAATGGAAGCCGGTGACACTCTGGATCGCGTGCGGTCCGCAATAGCCGGTCAGCTCGACCGGCCATGCCGACGGGCGAGGAACGGCGGTACGACCACAGCCTGCTCGATGACGTGATGGCCAACCCAAGCCCGGACGCAGTCGGATATGACGGTTCCGGTCGCTTGGCGCGCGATCGCGAGGACGAAGGAGTAGACGCTAACGAGGAAGTGCGATGACCCGGCTGCTGGCGATTATCGCGATCATGGCGACCACAGCCGCCACCACGAGTCGTAGGCAGCTTGCGACATAGTCTTCAACGGAAGGTCTTCGCCAACCGATCGGTGATTGGGCGTTCCAGAATCTCGATGCCATCGACCAAGCCCGTCAGGCTTTCGACGCGCGCAACGGGTCAGCCGAAACACCTTGGGGACCGAAGTGGCCTGTCAACGTTTTCGCGCATGGGCGCCGAGATCATAGGAACCCCGCCAAGAGTTGCCTGACGACGGCAGGGCCACGCTGCCAGCATGAGTGAACCCTGTTTCCGAACCTATGCTTGTTGGACCACAGGTGAGTGGCGGGATCGGTCTCTATTCAAATTGAGCCTTCCGTGATCGGACGTTCAACCTTCGCAGAGGCTCCGTCTGGCGGCTTGGCGTACATGATCGCTTAACGCCTTCAACGGCTTCGCGTGACGCTGCGATATGGTCCAATAGAGCTTCACGGCAATAGGTGTGTTCACTGACAACTCGACCAGCAACCCTTCGGCGATCCATGGGCGCACGAGCATGGCTGGCTGCATGCCCCAGGCCCTTCGCGCTGGCGTAGAATTGAGGAAGCCGAATGAGGAATGCACCCAGTGCATTGGAGCGTTCAGTTCGACGCCGTGGGTTTCCCTCGCCCGCCGTGCCTGCAGTCCGTCGCGCCGTTCGAAGCGCAGGCACAGCGCTCGATTATGGGCCTGTTCGGTGATACCTTCCACGAAATGGCGTGCAGCAGAATCAGGGCTGCAACAAGCCAGATATTCGAGACTTCCAAGCTCGATCGTCCTGCAGCCCTGGACCGCTTCCGGATCTCCCGAGACGGCGGCCAGGACTTCGTCCGACCTAAGGCGGTCAGCCGAAAGGCCTTCGTCCTCGATGATGAAATCAAGCGGGAACCGGGTAGACTTGGCGAAGCGCGCGGCGGCTTCAGGAAACCATGTCGCGATGCTGTCCGAGTTGACCGCCACTTTCAACGTGACGGGCACGTCCGACTGTCCGAGCGACAAGTTTGGTACGACTATTCATGGGACGGAACTCTACATCGAACCTTGATGATCGACAGATGCGCTGAGCAGAAGTCGAGATAAGTCCGAACAATTGTGGAAGGATGGCGTTGCCGTCTGTAGACGAGGTGCAAAGGCGTATCCGGAAAAGGCTGCTCGGGCAGCAACTCCACGAGGTCGCCCTTCTCGAGATGTTCGGCGGCGAGGAACGAGGGCAGCTCCGTCACGATGTCTCCTGCAAGCGCTCTTGCCCTCAAATGGAGATAGTCATTGACCGTAAATGTTGCGGAGACCTTGTGCGAGTCACCGCCAAGCATCCAGACCGGGCGGGCGTCGAGGGTAGAGCCCCATGCGGCACAGGGATATCGGTTGAGGTCGGCGGGATGGTTCAGCGCGCCGTGCCTTCCGACCAGTTTGGGACTGGCGACAAGGATATGACGGAATGTAAGCATCTGCCGGGCGACAACCGTCTCGTCGGCGATCGCGCCAACCCGTAAAGTGACATCGACACCGTCTGCCAGGAGATCCACACGTCTTTCCGTCGAATAGACGCTGATCTGAATGTCGGGATGGGCGCGCTGGAACAGGCCCAAAAGGTCCCACCAGGGCTCGAAGGACTGTGGAAGCGAAAGGCGAAGACGTCCAATCAATCGCGCCTGCTCGTTCATGATCAAGCGCTCGGCTTCCTGCAGCGCCTCTATCCCGTAGCTGGCATACTCGAACAAACGCGAACCGGCTTCCGTCACATGACAGCCGCGGGCGGTGCGCTCCAGCAACTGGACTTTCAGGCCACTCTCAAGCTCTGCGATTTTGCGGCTCAGCGTAGGGAGCGGAACTCCCATTCGTGCAGCGGCGGCAGAAAGACTACCCGTCTGCGCGACCGCGATAAACAAACTGACAGCATTGTAATCCATATACTACCTCTCATTTATGAGAGGTTGCTTGTCAAATTTCTGGATACCATTTCGTCAATGAATACCATATTTCCCATAGCAAAGCGGCCGGATGTTCGCCGCTGCTCATTTGGGAGATAGAGGTAGGATGCCAGGGTCGTTGAAACGCAAGGCTGGAATCGTCATGACTATGGTAACAACTCTATCCATGACAGCTCTGGCTTTCTCTGCCTACGATTTCACAGGGCGCGAGAAGCTGAAAGCCCATTCTCAGGAATTCAGCAAGCGCGTCGAGAAAGTCGTCGAGGGTGTCTACACGGCCATCGGTTATTCCGCCAGCAACGTCACCTTGCTTCAGGCCGAAGGCGGCTCGATCATTATCGACACTTCGGCCAATCCGGTCGATGCCAGGGCGATCATCGAAGCTTTCGGCGATCGGATGATCTACCCTGTGCGAGCGATCATCTATACCCACAACCACCCTGATCACACCGGTGGCGCAACTGTATTCGCAGGCAATGACAGGCCCGAAATCTATAGCCATAAGCTTTTGGCCACAGCCAAGCCGGACACAGGTCGCGGACGACGTTACGGTGGCGATGCGTTTGGTACCGCTCTGCCCGACGATCAATTCATCAACGCTGGCACGCAGTTGGAATATGGCAGGGTCACGCCCCATACCCGGGAAGGGTTTTTGCCGCCCACCAAAACCTTCGATGGCGCCGAAGAAAGCCTGACGATCGCTGGCGTGCCGATGCGACTGATCCTCACCCCCGGCGAGGCTGATGAAAACATCTCGGTCTGGCTGCCGGACCGCAAGGTATTGATCGCGGGCGACGTCTTTCTGAAGACCTTTCCCAACATAGCGCCGCTGAGGGGGCTTCCGACCCGCCCGGTGGAGAAATGGGTCGCCAGCCTGGACAAGCTGATTGCTCTCAATGCGGAGTTCGTGGTGCCTGGCCACATGGGCACGATCACTGGTGTAGAAGAAGCGAAGGACGCCCTCACTGCCTACCGGGACGGTATCAAGTTCGTCTACGACAAGACGATGGAAGGGATCAGCAAGGGTAAAACCCCCGACGAGTTGGTTCAGGAGATAGAGCTGCCTGCAGAACTGGCGCAACATCCATACCTGCAGGAATATTATGGTACTATTGGTTGGGCGGTGCGTGGAATCTATTTGCAGAACGCTGGGTGGTTCGACGGCAATCCGACGCACATCTTCCCGCTGACCGAGAAGGAACGAGCAACAAAGCTTGTCGCAATGGCCGGAGGCATGGCGAAGATGCTGGAGAGCGCTGAAGCATCCCTTTCTGCCGGTCAATTCCAGTGGGCAGCAGAACAGGCTGATTACGTTCTTGCTCTTGAGCCACAGAACGTCGCCGCAACGACGGTTAAGATCCGTGCGCTCCGGGAGCTCGGCGAGCGTCAGATGAATGCGACCGCCCGCAACTACTACCTGACGGTAGCACAGAGCTTAGAGAAGGCATTTCCAGACGACCGATCCAAATAACATTCTTCCTCAGGAGTAAACACGCCGCCTGCAAGTCGCAACCGCGCCGACGATGCAGAAGAATTGGCGCCAGATTTCTGACGGCATGGCTTCGCGTGTTACACCGTGGGCAAGGGTGTAGCCCGCGTTGGCGGCGTATCTCTTTCACATGTTTTTCGGCCGATCCTTCCGGCCCGGATTTCTGTCTCATCTTCGCTCCCTCGGCGGGCTACGATGTGCCAGAAATCCTCCTTAAGCAATTTGCCCGATCTGTCTCATGGTCGCTGACAGGGAACAACCATGGAATGCTTGGACCTCCTTAGGATGCCTGGAGAGCCTGCCGTGCAAAAACTTAGGCTCGAGCATTAGGAGCGGCAATTCCCAATGACTACTTTCAGATACTGAAGTCGTAGCGCGAATGACCGATTATTATGAAGACAGCCACTGGCAACACGGCAAATGGATACTCAACCTAACCAATTCGCTATAAGGTCTCCAACTCTGTCCGCTGCCTTCGCCAGATGCTGCGCGTCCATGTGAGAATAAATTTCGGTTGTTCTCGGCCTCCTATGGCCAAGGAGCTTACCCGCCATATTCAGCGATTCACCGATCATGATCGCATGGCTGGCATATGTGTGCCGAAGGTCATGAAGGCGGACGTCTTCTGGTAATCCGACCAGAGGGCGGATCGCTCGCCAGGCCGCGTCGATTGAGGCGATAGGCTTCGCCGGGTTGGCTTGGTGCGGGAACACAAATACGGATGATGCGCCTCGCTTGCGTCGATCAAGCAATGCCAACGCAGGATGGGACAGAACGACATCACGCTTGCCTGTCTTGGTGGAGCTGAGGCTCAGCTTGTCGCTGCCAACTTCAGCCCAAGTCAGTCGCGCGATCTCGCCCGACCGGCATCCGGTCAACAGGATGAGCCGGATCGCATCGGCGACATCGCGCCAGCGAATTGGAGGCGCTTCCAACCATGCCCCGAGCTGTGCCAGTTGCTGCGCATTGAGAAGGCGACCCCTCGCGCGCCGAGTATTGCGCCGTATCGGTTTCGAAGGATCAGGTGCGTCCGGAGGCAGAACACCTGTTTCACGCGCAAACTTCAGCATGCTCCGCAAATGCGAGAGAGCCTGATTGGCACCGCCCGGACTGGTGGTGCTGTAGGTGTAAAACCACTCGGCAATGTCGCTGGTCGTGAGACGGTTGATAGCTTGGTCTCCGAGCGCAGGCAGGATCGAGCTGTTGAGATAGATTTGGATCGCTTTGAGTGTTGATGGCTTCCAAACCTCACGTTTCGCCTTCAGGAACCTTCCTGCGAGCACATTCAGTTTAATGGCTGGTCTGTCGTCAGCAGCGAGTAAAGCGATATCCGGAGGCGCGTGCGCTGCGAGCAATTGGTGAGCTCGCGCCCGCGCCTCCTCAGCGCTCATGGTCAGGGTGTTGCCCAGCGTAGCCCGCTTTGCCTTCCCATCGACCTTGAGGCGCAAGACCCAGGACTTCGTGCCGGTGGATTGAACCCTCAACGCAAACCCGCTCATCCGGTTGTCCGGGACCGCGTATTCCTTGGTGGCGGGCCGGGCGGCGCGCGCCGAGAGGTCACTCAGGTAAGTCGGTTCCTTGCGCATCAGCTTGCCTCCATTTCAGTCATCGCGTCTCGCTGCGCGTGGCTGTACGCGCCGACCTTCTGGCGAAGCGTGGAAAGGCTCAGACCCTGCTGGGCTGCGAATTCGCGGACGGTCAGGCTCTGCGCGAGGAAAGCTGCCACCATCGGTGGTGGTTCTGGCATTGCCTTCGGCGCGCGCTGCGAAAGGGTCCGCTCCAGATGTTCGGCCACGCGTTCGGCGGCTTGCCTGACAGGGGCCTCGGCAAACTGGGCATATCCTGCTGTCGTTTGAAGTTCCGAGTGTCCGAGCAGGCCCGAAACGGTGCGAAGCGGTTCGCCTGATGAAATGGCAACCGATGCGAAACCGTGGCGCAGGTCATGAAGGCGGAGTGTCGGGAGGCCACTCTCGTTGCGAACCGTGTTCCAGATTTTGGCGACCCGCGCACCAGAGATGGGCTTATCCTTGATCGCGAACACGAACGCGCACGTCATCGGCTGTTCAGCGATCAAGGCGAGCGCGGCTTTGCCGAGCCAGATTGCGCGCGGCCCGGTCTTGCTGTCGGGCAGGGCTGCGCGGTTCGCGTCCAGCATGTCCCATTGAAGGAGACGTGCTTCGGATTTGCGGCAGCCCGTCAGCGTCAGGAACCGGATCAGTGCAGCGATGGCTGGCTCTGTGTCTTCAATCCTTCTCAGGGCCTCACCAAGCCGTCCATAGTCATGCTGGCTCAACCGATGGACTTCGAACCGGTTCTTGCGCCGCCGAAGGCCCTGGCATGGATTGGAACCGGGTGGGCGGAGTCCAAGGATTTCTGCATGCCGCATCATGCCCGATAGAACAGCAAGTGCGCGGTTTCGTGTCCCTTGCGACCCTTGTGACCGGGCAAACCACGATGCGACCTCTTGAGGGGATATTGATGAGATATCGCGGAACCCGAACTGAGGCAGGATCGAACAAGCGAGGAGACTGCGATGGGCTTTCAGGGTGTCAGGCTTCCAGCTTGGCGTGCCGTGTTCGAGGAAGCGAGCTGCAAACTCCGTGACGGTCGCTTTCGGGGTTTCGGGGACAAGCGGTACTGGTGTCGTTTCGCCGGTCAATTCGGAAATAAGCGCGCGGGCCATATCTCTGGCTTGATGCAAGGTCAGCGACGTTTCTGATCCCAAAGCGCGGCGCACGTTTCGTTCGTCGGTCCAAATCTGAACATACCAAGCGGGCCTTCGGTCAAATCGATAGCGAAGGGCAAGGCCGGGAACTTCACTGTCCCATTCAAAACGGTCGGCTGAACTGGCTTTCGGATTCTTCGCGGATGGTTTTAGTTTGGCAGGCATAGGGTCTCTCCCGATGCTTCCCCATCAGGACAAAAAGTTTGCACATCCTGGGGAAGCTTCAGGACACACGGGGAAGAGAAAATCCGAAAGCCCGCATGCCTGTTCGATGCCGTCCCTGAAGCTTGTCAGGGTGGATTGGCTTCTATCTTGTCCCGAGTCTAAGACCCTGACGGAACATAGAAAAACCAATCCGCATCGAACGCTCGACCTGTTCTGACTTGCCCCGTTCCTGTCTCCGATGCGGAGAACAAAGGGGGATGTTTCGTTTCACACCCCATGCACCTTCGATGCTGACAAATCGCGAGCGATCTTGTCTGAAACACCCACTGCAAAAGGGAAATTCGCGCGCTTGGCCTGTACACGAATGGTGTGCACGGGGATTACGGAGCGAACAGGTTAGGCGCAAAAGTTACCAGCGCAATTGGGCCTGTCGCCGTGTACAATGCGAAGCAGCACATTTTCAGGTTTCGCGACGGGAACGGGCGAGCTATTTAGGAGCGGGCGGAAAGCCCCCCGGCCAGCTTGGAGAATCCTCATGGAACGTGATCCCAACCTTGTCTTCTCGTCCCGGAATGGTCGGGTCACGCGCAATGGAATGACGGTGGAATTGTGCATCGTGCGTCTGGAGCACGAGACCGCATGGAGCCTGGAAGTGGTGAACCAGAAAGGGACCTCGATTGTGTGGGATGATCCGTTCGAGAGCGACGAAGCCGCCTTCGAGGAATTCGAACGGACGATTTCCGAAGAGGGGATGGAGGCTTTTCTTGATGACGCCAGGATCATCCCGTTTCCGCGCCGCTGAACCGTCCGGCAAATCTATTCTGAGCGCAGGTGATCCCGTCTTCTATTCTGCTTCACGTTCCCGCTCAATCCGCCTCTGACCCAGGTTTACCGCGACGCCCGGCATACCTGTTGACGCGCGCGAGACGGCGGCGATTGCGGTGAGCATTTGTCTCGCTGAAGGAAAGACGCGGCTTGCGGATTTCTTGGTATTGCCAGTGTTCGGTTCGGGCGTTTGTTGTTGTTGGGGCGCTGTTTGTAATTGCTGCTGGCGCGCCTTGGCGAGATCGAAGCCGAGCGTTCTGGCCTCTGCCTGCCATGCCTGGAACAATGCCGTGCGCTCCCTTGGCCGCTTGGCCTGGCGTGTGCGTAGCGCTGCGAGTTCCATGCCTTTTGGGGTTCGATAGCCGTATGTTTCAGCCGCGCTTTCGATGGCTTGCCTGCGCTTGGAGAAGGCGCGCTCGAGGTCGCGGGGGATCGCCTTCAGGCGAAAGCTTGTTCCGAAGCGTTCGACGGAATGGCCCTCGCGTTCGAGCGTGTTGGCGAGGTGCTGGCGGTAGAGTGCGCCAGCTTCCTTCTGGGCCTTGTAGAGATCGCGGCTGACGAGACTGCCCCAGGTTCCGTCCCGGCGCGGGGCTGTGTTGAAGATGAACGCATGCGTGTGCAGCTGGGGGTCGAGATCGCGGCTCGTGTGATGGTGGAAGCGGGCGATGGTCAGCCCGGCGACCGGTTCGCGGATCGCGCCGCCCTTGCCCCGGCGGGTGAACGCATGATGATCTTCTAGATGCGTGGTCGCGGCATGAACGGCCTGGCGGTGCGCGGCTTCGATTGTGTTACGGACCGCTGGGGGCGATAGCGCCCACATGACGGAGACTGATTTCGGAGCCGAGAAGGTCATGTCCCAGCCGGGTGCATGCGACTTGCCGATCTGGGTGAGGCGCTCGCCGGTCTTCGGGTCGATGCCGTTGAGTGCTGCCTCGAAGTCGGCCTTCGAGACGGGTCCCTCAAGAGCGAGGCGTTCCGCGCCCCGTCCGTCCCATTCGCCGTCTGCTTCCGCGTCAGCCTCGCCCTTGCTGGTATAGTATTCGTCATGGGCCATGTGCTTGAAATAACTGACGGCGGCGCCCACCGATTTCCGGGCGGAGATGGAGGCGACCATCAGTCCACGCTTCCAGGCTTCGGCTTGCGAATGCGGACGATGTCGTCGGCTGAAAGCAGGCCTGCCTTTTTCGGCCGCTGGACCGGTAGGGCAGGGCGCGCAGGTGCGGGATTGGCGCGAAGAGATGCGGGGTCCGGACGGGTCCAGTCAGCTGGTACGTTGGCCGGACGCTGAGGCGGAAGGATCGTGATCGGCAGGTCGATTTCGTGAACGTTTTCTCCGAAGCCCAGCACCAGCATCCGGACCTTGCGACCCTTGCGGCCAAGACGAGACGAAAGCTCGCTCGACGTCATCACCGCACGCAGCGAGTGTTCTGTCGATATGTTGACCGAACTGTTTCCGCCGGAATGGCTTTTACTGCGTGATTCCCGTTCGATCTCCTGCATGCCGATGGCCCGGCTGATGTCCTCGGCCCCTTCGCCCGGATTCATCCGGCCGATGATGTGGGTGCCGATCATTGACAGCCAGGCATTGGTCCGGTCGCGGCCATACCTGATGCGGATCTGCGACGTGTCCTGAGCTGCCAGCACCACGCAAACGCCCTTCGATCGTCCAAGGTCCAGCAGGGAAGTCAGGTCATCCATCGCTTCAAGTTGCGGGAACTCGTCAAGGAAGAGCCAGATGCGGCGCTGGCTGCTTTCGCTGAATGCCGGACTGCAGACATGCGATGACAACAGGCTGACCAGCCCGCCGATCCATGCATTGGTCAGCTGGGGGTAGCGCCCGTCGCGTTGCAGGATGACAGGATTGGTGGCGTGCGGGTCTGTCAGCCAGTTCGCCGCGCTGAACTTTTCCTGATCCCCTGCGCTCCAGGCTTCTGCCATCGCTTCCAGCACATGAATATGTGCCTTGAACGTGGTCAGGATGGACATGGCCGTCTTGCTGGCCGGATCACCGATCATCTGCGCGGCGGCCGGATGATGGGTGAGCGCCATGTCTTTCAATGCGTCGGCACCCAGCAGAGCGCGGGCATGGAGATCGCCCCACGTCCAGACAGCGCCATTTTCCCGCTGGAGGCTGACGATACAGGCAACGAGCAGCTCGCGGGCGGCCTCTGCCCACATCGGGTCGCTGCTTTTCGGGATGAACCGGGCGGCCAGCTCCCGCGCGTCCTGCTTGGTGACACAGTCGGCCGAAATGTCCCAGACTGCTGATCGCTTGTCCTGCGGTGCGATCAGCGTGATCTCGCCCGGCAAGCGTTCGGTCATGTCGCCCTTGGTGTCGAGGATGAGCATCTTGTCGCCCCAGCGCATGGCTTCCAGGATCATGTGCTGGATGGTCTGGGTTTTGCCGGAGCCCACCGACCCGGATATCAGGCAGTGACGCGATTCCCGGTCCCGGCTCATGGGGAGGCCGGGTGGAAAGTCGATCCCCGCGCCGGTCTGCCGGATCTCCTTTCTGCTTGTCCTTCTTATCGCGGCGTACGCTTTTCTTCCGTTCAGGCGCACGGGACCGCGTACGACTTTGGGTGCCGACTTTTCGAAGCGAAGGGCGATCAACGCGCAAGCAAAGAGCAGCAGGGACGCAAGTACCCCAGCCGTAAACACCATCCATCGCAATTGGACCGCCCCTCGAATGCCTGCTGAGCCCAGGACTTCATCACAGTATGCCTTCTGGTTTTGCGCCTCGGCCACGCCGAGGCGGGCAAACAGTTCTGCCTTCCCGCATCCGGTCATGTAGCTGGGATGAAGCGCAACGATCTCGCCCGATGGAAGCGGATAGGTTGGCGTCGCTCTCACGATTGCGAATTGGTAGAACATCAATGTCGCCAGGACCAGAATGCAGCCAGCACCGGCAAGCGACTTTCTGATACTAGGCATGACGTGCCTCCACAGGTTCGACCTCGCCGCCGAGCGCTTTGAGCAGCGCGTCGAACATGGCTTCAATCTGTCCGAGTGAGTGGGAATGCCCATCGGCTGCGGTCATCATTCCTTGAAGATCCTGAGACAGCACCGCCAGTCGTCGTTCGATTTTCAGGAGCCGCTCGGCCTGCGTGAACGGGTCGCCGTCTGTCAGGCCAGACCGGATCAGTTCGCGCGCAACACCGGTTGGCGTACCCGAGATGCGCTTCGCGCGCTCCGTCAACTGATCAATGTCAGACTCGGTCAAGCGGATTGACAGAGGCCGGGTCTTTTCAGACATGGCGCTGGTCTTTGGCGTCGCCCTGGGGTTTTTCGCAATCCGCCAGCCATTTGAGAACGGTCCGGCGCCGGTAACGCACCGCTGCGCCGAGCTTCATGAAGGCTGGTCCACCGCCACGGCAGCGCCACGTGGCAAGGGTGCAGGCGGGAACGCCCGTCAGTCTGGAAACCGAAGGAGTGTCGATAGCTTCATCCAGCCAACCAGGATTGTCCTGAAGGATATCCTCGATTTCCGGAAAGTTGTGATGGGGTCTGGACATGGGACTCTACTCCTCTCGTGATGAGTGAGTTCAAGCCCAGCACGCGGCGTGCAGGCAAAAAAGAGGAATGATTTCGTCTTATTCCATCCTCATTTGTGCGTGCGCATCCATGCGGCCGGATTTGCCGCAATGGAAAGCCATGAAGCGCAATCCTTTCATTGCCAGCACAACCTCAGGCATCTCCCCGCATAGGCGGTTCGCGTTCGTCGAGCATGCCGGCAAGACGCCTGAGGATGGTGGTCTCATTCGGAACCTCGGCCATGTCGAACTCCTTGAGTGCGCGTTCGTACAGTCTGCCTGCGAGTTCCTTGCGAGGCATGTCCGGATCGCCTTCACTGAGCTCCACCGCCCAGGAAGCGATTGCAGGCCAGGCCCCGAGCGCCGGGCGGCCGCGTTTGGTCTGTGCCGTATTCCCGTGGCTATCATTGGCAGGTTCGGAGAGCGGACGATCGTTTGCAGCCTGGTTGACGCTGAACAGGCTTTTGAACCGGGATGACTGCTGGTCGAGCCAGGTCTGTAGCATCCGGCGCGGAATGAAGAGCCCGGCGAGGTAGGCGCGTCCGGCTTCGGAATACGTATTGAGTGGCATGCGGACCAGTGCTGTCAGAGCATCTTGCGCGCCATGCAGATACATCCTGCCATTTCCATGATTGAGGAGATCGTCCCAGGCGGACTGATCACCAGGCAGGAGTCTCATACAGTACATAACGCTCAGCAGGGTCTCGCAATTACCTTCGAAATATTCGAAGGGGTGCGGTTTGAGCCGGAGTTGTCCTTCGGTGAGCGTTGCGGGCGGCGCTTCGATGGGAATGCGCAGCCAGTTGTCCGGATCATTGCGCTGTGAGTGGTCGTAGTCATTGTCTTCATATTGGCAGGGCGGGTTGAAATCGCCGCGCCAGGCTGCCCGTACCAGCATTTCTAGCATGGCGTCGGGGGTCGCGTACGGTTCGCGGTTCGCCAGAAGTGCAGCTGCGGCATCGAAACGGATGAGTGTATCGTCCAGCGGCGAAATGAATTGGGTCATGCATGACTCCTGTCTATCGACCGGGCCCAAGCAGGAGGCGTGCCAAAAGATCTATTAAATAGAAAGATATAGCACTGAAGGTAGAAAACTTGTGATTTTTTCGCCAAGGCGAAGGAGGGGCAGGGCAGTTACACCACGGGAATTGCTATTGTGGTGTAACGCATCGCGCGCGGCTCCCTCTCTTGAATTCAAACGATTTATCAGGCCCTGCTTCAAATGTGCCAGCACAGCTTCGAATAATAATTTTTCGAATAAATCACAAATAAATAAAAATTTTACGAGATTTGTAATCGTTTTTCGACTATATAGAAAAACGTGAATGGCTCCAAATATAATGATTTTTCGGAATGAATGACAAAGATATCGATTTTGGACAAGATGTAAGAATTATTCGGGATCGTATGGTTCCGGAGGATGCGCAACCGGTCGGTTACGCCGCGCTGATCGCGGCATACGACCTCGTCGTCCCGCCCCCTCATTCGCTTTCAGCGTTTCGCGCGGACTACCGGGAGGTGGAAGTGTCAGACTGGACTGTCTACACGAAACGTCACGCGCCAGAGCCGAGCCTCGCAGGCCACCTGACATTTGCTTTGAAATATGAAGGTTTGGACCTGCTTGTCCTGAAGGCCCTGTTCCGAGCCACTGGTCCCGCTGCAATCGAAGAATTCGTGAGAGCTGCGCCGACCAGCCAATATGCACGACGTGCCTGGTTTCTCTATGAATGGCTTCTCGGCGAGACAGTCGATCTGCCCGATGCTCCGACAGGCAACTATGTGGATGCCATCAATGAGACGCAGCAACTCGCCGGGCGCTCCAGAAATTCCCGTCGTCATCGTGTGCGCGACAACCTCCCTGGTACGTCTGCATTTTGCCCACTCGTATTTCGGACCCCAGAAATTGAGGCATTGCTTAACCTGGACCTGAAGACCGAGGCCTCCGCCGCAATCGGATCTGTGCCAAGGGACATGATTACGCGCGCAGCCGCTTTCCTGCTGCTCAATGACTCCAAGTCCAGTTATGCGATAGAAGGCGAAAATCCGCCGCAAGATCGGCTCCAGAGATGGGGCGCTGCGATCGGGCAAGCTGGAGCGCGGTCACTAAGCCACGCAGAACTCCGGCGTTTGCAGGAACTCGTCCTGGGTGACTCGCGATTTGTGCAATTGGGCTATCGTAGCGAAGGCGGCTTCGTGGGAACGCACGACCGCGCGACACGCGCGCCAATTCCAGATCATATCAGCGCCCGGCCAGAGGATCTGCTCGCCTTGATGGACGGGGTGCTGGCCTTTGACGATCAGTATGCTGCCTCGATGGACGCCATCGTCGCCGCTGCCGTTCTGGCATTTGGATTTGTCTACATCCACCCATTCGAGGATGGAAACGGCCGGTTGCACAGATACCTGATCCACCACGTCCTCGCGCGGGCTGGGTTCAACCCGCCGGGATTGGTATTCCCGATCTCGAGCGCCATCCTGGAGCGCATCGAAGAATACCGCCGCGTACTGGAATCCCACTCTCGCCGAATACTGCCTTTCGTGGTGTGGCGCGCGACGCCCGCTGGCAATGTCGATGTGCTGAACGACACGTCAGATCTGTATCGGTATTTCGATGCGACGCCCCATGCGGAATTCCTGATGTCATGCGTGCGCCAGACAATCGAAATAGACCTTCCGAGGGAGGTCGCATTCCTGAGAAGCTATGATCGCTTCAAGGCCGGTGTGGAAGCGCTTGTCGAAATGCCCGACAAGACGATTGACCTCCTCTACCATTTCCTCAGCCAGAACGATGGGCGGCTATCCAAACGGGCCCGTGAAGGAGAGTTCGCGTTGCTGACACCGACGGAAGTCGAGAAGGCAGAGAAAGTGTACTCGGAAGCTTTCCTTGGAGACTAGAAAAGTTGTTGCGGAATAGCGCTTGGCAACTTCGTCCGAGGGGCACTTATCTGGATATTCTCGTGGTAACCCGACCTACAGATGTGGGCTCTGTATTATCAAGAGATTTTAGGTCTTCGCGGTAACCCTGGTAACTTTTTTTAACTTGACTCAACAAAGCATATCAAAATGAGGCAATATCGATGCGGTTTTTATTGGAATTTTTCAAATTCCAGCAACGCGCAGCACCCCCTGTTTCCGATTCCTAATCTGTAGGTCGTGCGTTCGAATCGCGCCGGGATCACCAGTTTTGCTAGGCGGGCGCCTTAGCGGGTCGGGACGGGGTGGTCGCCGGAATAGTCGTAGAAACCCTTGCCGACTTTGCGGCCGACCCAGCCGGCTTCGACATATTTCACCAGCAGGGGGCAGGGGCGGTATTTCGTGTCGGCCAGGCCATCATGCAGCACCTGCATGATCGACAGGCACGTATCGAGGCCGATGAAGTCTGCCAGTGTCAGCGGACCCATAGGATGGTTTGCGCCAAGCCGCATGGCCGTATCGATGCTCTCCACCGTTCCGACGCCCTCGTAGAGCGTGTAGACGGCTTCGTTGATCATCGGGACCAGGATGCGGTTCACGATGAATGCCGGATAGTCCTCGGCATTGGTCGTGGTCTTTTCCAGGCGCTGGGCGAAGCCGATCGCAGTCTCGTAGGTTTCCTGGCTGGTGGCGAGGCCCCGGATCACTTCCATCAGCTTCATCAGTGGCACCGGATTCATGAAGTGCATGCCGATGAACATTTCCGGCCGGTCGGTGACCGAGGCGAGGCGCGTGACGGAGATCGAGGATGTATTGGTGGCGAGGAAAGTCTTGGCCGGAACGATCTCGCAGATCGAGCGGAAGATCTGCTCCTTCACTTCGCGTTTTTCGGTGGCCGCCTCGATGACGAGGTCATCATTTTCGTGTGCCTTGATCGAGGTCGATGTCTTGATCCGGGCCATGGCGGTCTTCATCTCGTCCACGGTGTATTGTTCGCGGGCGACCTGACGGGCCATGTTCTTCTCGATGGCGTCCATGCCGTGTTTCAGAGCGTCCTCGGAAATGTCCGTCATTACAACATCATAGCCGGCAAGCGCGCTGACATGCGCGATTCCGTTGCCCATCTGGCCGGCGCCGATGACGCCAATGGTCTGAAGGTTGGTCATACGATCCTGTTCCACGCCCTGAATGAAAACGAGCTTCATATCCTGTTTGTGCAGTGCGTCAAAGATCAAGCCCACACATCAGGCAGGCGAGCCGGGCGAGGCGGAACATCGGAGGTTGTTGTATCCGGACAACAAAAAGCCCGGCACAGGGCCGGGCTTCTCGAAGTTTCAGTGCCTGTTGGCACCAGATCAGAGCGCGCTGGTCAGTTCCGGAACGGCGACGAAGAGGTCTGCCACGAGACCATAATCGGCGACCTGGAAGATCGGGGCTTCCTCGTCCTTGTTGATCGCCACGATGACTTTGGAGTCCTTCATGCCGGCAAGGTGCTGGATGGCACCGGAAATGCCGATGGCGACATAGAGTTCCGGCGCAACGATCTTGCCGGTCTGACCGACCTGATAGTCGTTCGGGGCGTATCCTGCGTCCACAGCAGCGCGCGAAGCACCGACAGCGGCGCCGAGCTTGTCAGCGAGCGGGAAGATGACTTCCTGGAACTTCTCAGCCGAACCGAGCGCACGACCGCCGGAGACGACGCGCTTGGCGCCGGCGAGTTCCGGACGATCCGACTTGACCATCTCTTCCGAGACGAATTCCGACTTGAACGGACCAGCCGGAGCCGCAACGCTTTCCACCGCAGCCGAGCCGTCATTGCCAGCGGCCTCGAAGGAGGTGCCGCGCACGGTGATGACTTTCTTCGCATCGGAAGATTTCACCGTCATCATGGCGTTACCGGCATAGATCGGACGTTCGAACGTGTCGGCATCGATCACGCCGGTGATCTCGGAGATCTGCATGACGTCGAGTTTGGCCGCGATACGCGGGGCCATATTCTTGCCCGTGGTCGTCGCGGCGAGGAGGACGGCGTCATAGCCGGCCATCAGCGGCACAACGAGGGCTTCCATGGCTTCAGCAAGCTGCTTGCCGACGGTCGCGCCGTCAGCGTGGAGCACTTTGCGGACGCCGGAGACTTTCGCCGCGGCAGCAGCCACATCGCCAGCGCCTTCGCCGGCGACCAGGATATCCACATCGCCGCCAAGCTTGGCGGCAGCGGTCACGACCTTGTTGGTCGCATCGGCGAGCGAGGCGCCGTCGTGTTCAGCAATAACGAGCACGGCCATATCAGATGACTCCTGCGGTTTTCAGTTTCGACACGAGGGTGGCGACATCCTCGACCTTTTCGCCCGCCTGGCGCACCGGCGGTTCGGTGACCTGAACAACAGTGAGGCGCGGAGAGATATCGACGCCGTAATCGGCCGGAGCCTTTTCAGCGATTTCTTTCTTCTTGGCCTTCATGATGTTCGGCAGAGACGCATAACGCGGCTCGTTGAGGCGCAGGTCGACGGTGATGATAGCTGGAAGAGCCAGTTTCACGGTCTGCAGGCCGCCATCGACTTCGCGGGTGACGGTCAGCGAATCGCCGTCCTTCTCCAGCTTGTAGGCGAAGGTGCCTTGCGGCCAGTCGAGCAGAGCGGCCAGCATCTGGCCGGTCTGGTTGGAATCGTCGTCGATGGCCTGTTTGCCGACGATGACGAGATCCGGTTTTTCTTCCTCGACCACTTTGGCCAGCAGCTTGGCAACGCCCAGCGGCTCAACCGTTTCGTTGGTCTTGATCAGGATGCCGCGGTCGCCGCCCATGGCGAGGGCGGTGCGGATCGTTTCCTGGGCCTGTTGCGGGCCGATGGACACGATCACGACTTCCGTAGCTGTGCCGGCTTCTTTCAGGCGGACAGCCTCTTCGACAGAAATTTCGTCGAAGGGGTTCATCGACATCTTCACATTGGCGAGATCGACCCCGGTCTTGTCCGGTTTGACACGGACTTTCACGTTGTAATCGATCACGCGTTTGACGGGCACGAGGACCTTCATGAGCTGCGCTCCACACGTTTCGAGGGATTGGACTTCAGATGGGCGTTGCCTACAGGCCCTGAAAACGTTTCGCAAGGTTGACGTTGACGTAAGTGTCAAATTAGCGCGTCTGGAATTGGTGTTTTCAGGCCTTTGACGGCCCAATTTCTGCAATATGATACCCCTATGACGCGACCTGGACTGATCCTGAGCCTAGTTTTTGCCTTTCCGGCTTTTTGCCCGGCGGGGGCTGAAGGCGTCAGGCCGGTCGATCCGGGCCTCTATTCTATTACCACCGAAATCGAGACCGAAACGCAGGATCCGGGCACCGGAACGCTGACGGGCACCTGGACCGAGCCCTATTCCGGCGCAGCCTGCCTGGAAGGGGAGGCGAGCCAGCGCGTTCGGCCGGAAACGTTCGCGGATACGCGCTGCACGTTCTCCAATGTCCGGCCAGACCCTTATGGCGAGGCTTTTGACCTTTACTGCGTCTTCCCGGAGGGCCTCCTCAGCGGATCGGGCACGTTGGCGGTCGACCCGACCCGACCTACAGAGTTCCGTGAGGCCTTCACCTTGCGAGGGACTGGCCTGGTTGCGTCCCAGCGGGTGACCATCAAGGGGCGCCGCGTCGGGGCGTGCCGGCTGGCCGGTCAATAGGCTGCCCCACTGCGCTCTGCGTAGATTCCCTGATTGTATTTCAGCCTGCCGGACCGACATGCGGTAGAGAGACAACACCCCTCTGGAGGACTTACATGTCGAACACCCCGCACGAGCTGGCCGAAGAATTCCCGGAAGCTGCCGAGAAGATCCATGCGCTGAAGGCGTCCAATGCGCATTTTGCCAAGCTTGCCGATGAGTATCACGAGCTGAACCGCCAGATTCACCGCATCGAGACCGATATCGAGCCGGCCAGCGACGAGCATCAGACCGAACTGCGCAAGCAACGCCTGGCCCTGAAAGACGAAATCTTCGCCATGCTGAAGGCCTGAGATTTCAGGTCTTGCCGCTTAAGTAGAATCCCGGATGGGCGGGGGAAACCTCGCCCATCATAGTGGCTGGCGAAACAATACCCATGTGGGAAGCCAGTCGGATGAGCGGGACACCTCTGTACCTTGCCGGAGAATTTCCCGGGAATGTCAGCCGGATTCTGGAACTGGAATCCGAAAACCAGACTTTCCTGGATCTTGCCGAGGCCTATGACACGCTCAGCGCCGAGCTTCAGGACCTGGAAACCGGCATCGATCGGTTCAGCGGCGCCTATTTCGCCCAGCTTCAGCGTCAGCGACACGAAATCCGCGACATCCTCTGCGCCATGCTAGGCGCGGACTAGCGCGCCGCGTCAGCTCCACAGTTTCGGCTGGGCCTCTTTCACCGTGTCGCGGCAGCCTTTGTCCCAGGGGTAGAGCCCATCCAGCAGGCCGGGCCAGACGATCTGGACCAGGCCCGGATGTCCGTTATGGCCGTTGCGGGCCCATAGCCAGTCGGCCAGCACGGCATATTTCCCGAACGTGTCCGGATGCGAGGCTTTGCGGCCGACGCAATCGAAATCCTCGTGCAGGCCTTTCCAGACCTGATTGTCTTCCAGTTTGCGCCCGGCTTTCAGCTGGTCGTAGACGCTTGCCAGCATGTCATACATGACGTCGCGGTGCAGGCCGAAGACGATGAATTCCGGCGCGTTCAGGCTTTGCGAGAAGCCGACTGTGTAAGTGAAATTGGGGCTTTCCAGTTCCGGATCAAACCGGTGGGCGCCATACCAGCCATGGGCCTCGATGCTGCCCAGAATCCGCTTTTCTTCTTCAATCACGATGCCACCAACCATATGGCAATGACGCGGTACGCCGCGCCCGGGGTCAAGCCGTCAGCGTTCAGATGACGGAGATTTAAGCATGACGGGATGGTAATGCGGCCGCGCCAGCACGTGCGGCCGGCGCGGCGGTTGCCGTCCGGTGGGGTGGGGGATTTTATGAGCCTGCGGGCGTGAGAGGCGGCCCGCGCACGCGCTCGCAGACCATATAGAACACCGTATAAACACCATATAAGGACCGTATAAGTGCGGGTCCGCCGCACGTGGGTGCGGAGACCGGCAGATCGCTGGCCAGTGCCGGGCTTTCCCAGCGCGGCATAGGTGGGGCTTCATACGTGTAGAGATCATCTGGCGCAGGCGCGTCGCTGAGGCGCACGATGCGGATATTTCCGAACCGGTCCACCGCCATCAGGGCGCCGCGCCCGGTGCGCTGGTGCCAGGCGGCAACGCGCAGCAGGTTCCAGCACAGCCATGGCCAGAAGAGAGGCCAGACAAGATCAAAATAGGGGCGAAGCGCGGGATGCATGCGGGGGAGTGTGCCCCGGGTTTGAGCCCGGGAGGATAAGGCCTCGTCTTTCGCGCCCCCCTCTCCCCCCGGGAGAGGGGGGGGTGAGGGGCCACCCAGCTCTCCCCGTGACCGAAAACCTGCGATCTGCTGCAATGACGGCAAAGTCGCCTCCGCAGCCCGCGGTCCACGTCGCAACCTTCGCCGCCCCTCACCCCAAACCCCTCTCCCGAAGGCTACAGCATTCACACATCGTGGTTGCATGGTTTGACGAAGTCTGATTCGTAATTGCCAAACGGGGAGGACGGCATGGATCGGACGTTGGGCCACTTTGGTGATCTGCGGCTGCAAAAAGGGGGGTCT
>Ga0209643_1000377_pt1 | contig 88832 bp, 60 predicted proteins | sample AutmiccBRH37_all_FD_187383 | JGI IMG/M metagenome (GOLD analysis project Ga0209643, IMG submission 187383) | Deep subsurface microbial communities from Mt. Terri, Switzerland - Autotrophic microbial communities BRH/37_all (SPAdes) (version 2) | ecosystem: Environmental > Aquatic > Deep... | reverse complement strand
CTTGGAGCACAGGCTCCGTGTTCTTTTGTTCAATTTTCTACGGTACCTTTGGGGGCAGAATCGGGCTTTTTTAAGACCGGCATTCTGGTAATTTAGTTGAAATAATTGGACTGTTCAGCAAGCCCTACTTATCTTTTTAACTGTTAACAATAAAAAGGCTTTAAAAGTTGAGTTCAATTACAGTAGTTGGAGCAGGCTCAATAGTTAGCTCGGGTTTAGTAATTCTTTCTAGTTCGGTAGTTGGTTTATGCTCAGTAGTGGAAATTGTTCCCTTTAGCACCTCTTCTTGTACGGGATTAACCGTAACTTGAACCATTAGCATATCCCCGAACCATGCAGCGTATTCCCTAAGCATCTGCCAGTCCGTGGTATAAATACCAGTCGTAGATGGCGCCGTCATCGTAAAGAAGAAAGTTTTCGTTTGGTTAGTAGTGATTGCATCCGCAGCATCGAGATACTGCCTTGCGGCAGTGAACGGATCCGAATTGCCTAAAGCAGCGAGCCGGTAACTATCGTCAGCAGTCCAGGTATTCGAGCCGGTATTTTTCACCGTAATACTAACCGGATAAGACAGCCCCGCCGTCATGGTGGTGGGAATGGTATGGTCAATAATTTGTGCTCCGTAAGGAGCCACATTACTTTGCACCGTCACCTGTAAATCTAACGTGTCCCCGAACCATGCAGCGTATTCCCTAAGCATCTGCCAGTCCGTGGTATAAATACCAGTCGTAGATGGCGCCGTCATCGTAAAGAAGAAAGTTTTCGTTTGGTTAGTAGCGATTGCATCCGCGGCATCGAGATACTGCCTTGCGGCAGTGAACGGATCCGAATTGCCTAAAGCAGCGAGCCGGTAACTATCATCAGCAGTCCAGGTATTCGAGCCGGTATTTTTCACCGTAATACTAACCGGATAAGACAGCCCCGCCGTCATGGTGGTGGGAATGGTATGGTCAATAATTTGTGCTCCGTAAGGAGCCACATTACTTTGCACCGTCACCTGTAAATCTAACGTGTCCCCGAACCATGCAGCGTATTCCCTAAGCATCTGCCAGTCCGTGGTATAAATACCAGTCGTAGATGGCGCCGTCATCGTAAAGAAGAAAGTTTTCGTTTGGTTAGTAGCGATTGCATCCGCGGCATCGAGATACTGCCTTGCGGCAGTGAACGGATCCGAATTGCCTAAAGCAGCGAGCCGGTAACTATCATCAGCAGTCCAGGTATTCGAGCCGGTATTTTTCACCGTAATACTAACCGGATAAGACAGCCCCGCCGTCATGGTGGTGGGAATAGTGTGGTCGATAATTTGAGCTCCGTATGGAGTTGTTGCTTTTTTGACTGCTTCGAAAGCGTCAATTCTTCCATACCCATATAAATCATCTCTGCCTGAAGCACCAAAATCAACTGATGTTTCCTGAATAATACTAACCACCTGTGAAGCAGAGAGGCTTGGTTTTACAGATAAGATCAAGGATGCTAATCCAGAAACATGTGGCGCGGCCTGTGAAGTACCATCTCCAGATACGTAACCTCCATAATAATAAGTGCTTGCAATTGCTTCACCCGGGGCAACTACGTCCACTGACTGATTATATTGCGAAAAAGTAGATTTATTATCCTGTGCGTTTGTAGAACCTACTCCTATAACACCGTAACATGCAGCTGGATATTTTAATTCTGTTGTTCCATCATTTCCAACAGCTGAGACAACAACAACGTTACGAGTTGTTGCATAATCAACCGCGTCTTGCATAGCCGGGCTATATCCTGACCCACCTAAACTAATGTTAATAATTTTAGCACCATTATCAACTGCGTAAATTATACCGTTTATTACATAAGAATCATAAATGTATCCATAACTATCGGATACTTTAACCGGCATTATTTTAGTTTGCCACGAAATGCCGGCGATTCCTTCACTATTATTCCCAATAGCACCAATTATCCCTGACACATGGGTGCCGTGGCCGTCCGTATCGGTAACATAAGTGCTACCTGTTACTATGTTCTTTTGTAATGTAATCTTCCCTTGAAGATCAGGGTGATATGTATCAATACCAGAATCCAATACTGCAACTATAATACTTGAGTTTCCCGTTGTAATATCCCAGGTATTGGGCATATTGATTTTAGGTAGGTTCCATTGGTATTCTGAGTAATAAGAATCATTAGGAACTAAAAAAAGTTCTCTTTTATAGTTTGGGACAACGTATTCCACCTCTGTACTCTTTAGTAAATCTTCTTTGAGTTTTTTGTCAGTTTTAACTTTATAAATTTTAATTTTTTTATTGCCGAGTTCTTCAAATTCAGCATTTTGCATAAGAGATTTTTTTTCCTGCTCTGTAACCCCTGGTTTAAGCTTGATTAAAAATTCTTCTTTAATATCAGCAAAAGCCGGCGGAATCCAAAAAATAAAAACTATTATAATCAGAATAAGTAATTTTAAAAATTTTTTCAATGCAAAACCCCCTAAGAAATATTATTTGTTATAAAATACAACAAAGTTTAATATTTACCTTTTTTTAACACCTTAAAGATTTTAATTTAAGGATCTATTTAAAATTGAAAATCATATTTGCATGGCGGGGAACAAATTACCATTGTCCCCCGTCTTTTTTTATGACCACCTACCCGCACTAATCTTGCCATTTTCGGCAGGACTAGACACTCGGGGCGTCGAATTAACCATTAATCTGAAATAATTACCAAGGGAGTGTGATTTTTACCATGAGGGGACGAGGCCTGCCCAAACTTTTGTGCATTGTTGTGGTTCTGTCACTGGCCGCTTTCCTGTGGGGCGGCGTAGCCCTGGCCGGTTTTTCCGACGTGACGGATAGCCACTGGGCAAAGATGAATATTGATAAAATGAGTGCACGGGGAGTCACAGGGGGCTACCCTGACGGCACCTTTCAACCCAATCAAACTGTTACCCAGGCTGAGGCCGTTTGCATGACGGTGCGTGCCCTGGGACTGCAGGCCTCTTCGAACAGCCTCCCCGAGGTATCTTTTCCGGTGCCCGAGTGGGCCAAATCGGACATTAAGCTGGCGGTGCACCACGGACTTTTGAAAAACAACGACCAGTTTTCCGCTTATTCCGGGGCTTCCCGGGCCTGGATAGCGCGGCTTTTGGTGCGCATGATCAACAAGGAGTCTGAGGCCGAGGAAAGGCTTTTGATGCCCAACTTTACCGATACTTATTTGATTCCCGACTGGGCCGTGTATTATGTCAGGGTGGCCCAGGACAACGATCTTGTCGCCGGGTATGCCGATAAATCCTTTAAGCCTGACCAGCCGGTAACCAGGGCAGAACTGGTGTCTTTTTTGAGCCGCGTAGAAAAGCATCAGCCGGCCCGGGATCTGGGCTACATCACGGGCAGCATCGTTAGTGTTAGCTCCTCGCAAATATCTATTACCGACGATGACGGGCGTAGCCTTACGTTTTCTATTCCTTACGATTTTACTGCTTATGAAGAAAACAAGAAAACAACCGTCTCCCAACTGCAGCGTTCGGATCGTGTAAAGCTGCTGGCCGACGGTACCACGCTTAAGTACCTGGAAGTATCCCCGGGGCAGGGCGTCTCCGCCATGCTTACCGGCACGGTGAAAAAGGTTTACCCGGAGCTTAATGCCTTCGTTATAGAATTGGCCGGGGGTGAACTGAGAACCCTTTACCTGCCGGGTAACGCCTCCCTTTCGGTGGTGGGGTCAACCGCCCAGGGGCTAAATGCACTTAAGCCGGGTGACGTGGTGGATGTTACCCTTGACGCCTCGGGTTACGTTTCAGGCATCATTGTTAACTCGGGAACCAGTTTGGGAAATACCGGTTTTGTATATGACCTGGACCAGGATGCCGGTCTGCTGATTCTTCAGTTGGATAACGACCAGTTAAAGCCTTATACCTTGGATGATTACGTAAATGTCCAGGTGACCGGTGCCCGGTTCCCTACTCTGGGAGATATTCACACCGGTGATAAGGTGAAGCTAACCATAGAAAACGCCCTGGTTACAGACATTGAACTGCTGCAGGCCGCAGCCCGGCTCGACGTTACCGGAGAAGTGTTTATCCTGAACTCAACGCTGGGCGTGCTTAACCTTGAGGTCGACGGCGAACTGCAGGTTTACAGGCTTGCTGCCAGCGTAGAGGTTACCGTGCCCGGGCTGACCGGCGCTTTCCTCTCCGATATCGGCGAGGGTGACACGGTTACTGCCACAGTTAAGGATGGGCAGGTGGTTTCCCTGGCCGTGGAAGGACGGCAGTCGGGCGACATGTTGACTGCCACCGTACTGGCCGTGGACACCGGTAACAGGGTGTTGACAATGGAAGATACGGATAAAAAGTTCATGGTTTACGACATAAAAAGGGAAGCCCGGGTTAAAGTGAACGGCGAAGATGCTTCACTGGACGACATCGAGCGGGACATGGAAGTGAAATTCCGCCTGCTGGATGGGGATATTATTTACCTGGAAGTAGATAATACCATCGGCGGCACGGTGGTCAGCATTGATGAAGACAGCCTGCTGCTGGTGTTGGAGAAGGATAACGGCGAGCGCAAAACTTACATTATGGATGACTCGGTGGACATTAACAGCCAGGATAGCCGCAATGAACTGGATGAAATAGAACGCGGTGACTATGCCAAAATAGAGATTGAAAATGACCAGGTGGCCGAGATTAACCTGCGCAGTTCGATTACTTACCTGGTTACTGAAGTAAGGGAAAACTACGACAGGATTAACGTTGAGGACGAGGACGAAGACAGCTACAGGCTTTACATCAGGGATGGAGTGGAACTGATCATCCCGGGCATTAGTAACCCCGATATAGAGGATGTCAAGGAAGGCGACCTGGTTAGGGCTACCTACATTGGGCGGGATCTGCAAAAGGTTGAGGTAACGGTTAATGTCCGTGGTGAAGTGACATCCATCAACAGTTATCAGGACAGCGTAAGCATCAAGTTATTTAATGGCACAACAACTTCGGTAAGCTTTTCTACCGGCAGCAAGGTAGAGACCGGGGGCAGGACGTATACATTACTAACCGCGCTGGCTGTTGGCGACCGCGTGGATGTGCTGGAAAACATGCAGGGCGGCAGTACCTTTAAGGTGATGCAAAAGGTTTCGGGCCGACTGTCCATGGACGGTACTTTTAACGAGGATTATGTGTACCTGGATTCCGGTTCATGGGCACCCTACAAAGTGCATGATGACGCCTATGTACATGATTACTACGGTTCCCTGACCAGCAAGTCTGCGCTTAAGAGCGGGGACAACGTGGATTTGTACCTGCTAAAAGACGTGGTTTATGAGCTGGTGAAGCGGTAAGCTTAGTTTAAGGCCAAGTTAATGGAATGTTAGTGATAAAAAAGGGGACAGGCACCGATGATAAGTCAAATCGGTGCCTGTCCCCTTTTTTGCGTTGGTCTCGAATTTTTTCTTGATTATGTTTTCATAATATGAAAGTGGGTGGTTAATCGGATTAAGGGGGATATTATGGGGGTTAGGCGGGACATAGTATTTGTTTTCGGAGCCGGGGCTTCCTACGCGGACGGCGCGCCGCTGCAGGATGAAATACTGCCCATTATTCTGTCGGGGAAATTAAAGGATATTGAAGCATCAAAGACAGGGAAATCCGTTTGCCAATTTATTAGGGATAATTTTGTTTGGGGCGATCAGGCCGGGGTTTACCCCACCTTGGAGTCGGTTTTTGGGTTTTTGGATTACTTTATCAACCAGGATGAGCATTTAAGCGCCGGGTATCCAAACGGTAAAATTCATGCCCTAAAAGAGGGGCTGATCAAGCTTATCCACTATGTGATCAGCGAAAAATCAAACCGCCAGGCTATGATTTATAGGTCTTTCTGGGAAACCGTTGCAAAGCATAATATCAAACTGTCCATCCTGACGCTGAATTACGATACCCTGCTGGAGGAAGCGCTGAAGTCGGTTCACGCAGAAGCTTACATTGACTACTGCATTCATCTGATGAACTATGATTTACGTGAGGATACCACCTGGGTCAATCCCGGGGAACTCCAGGCCGCGGTAGATGGTGATAATCCAATGCTTGTTAAAATCATGAAAGGCCACGGTAGCCTAAATTGGAAATATTGCAACTGCTGCAATCAGGTGCTGCTTACGCCCTGGGACACCAAAATTGACCTCTTCAGTGGATCTTTCATTAAGGATTGCGAGCATACCGCCGGGGATCACAAGTATAGCTGCCCTGTTGACGGGTCGGAATTTGAAACCCTTATTATACCACCCTCGCATATTAAGAGGATTTCGCACCCGGTGGTATCCCAGATTCTCAATGCATCATTAAGGGCAATAAGAGCGTGCCGAAAAGTGATTTTTGTTGGTTATTCCTTTCCCGATGCGGATGTGCATTTTAAAGCGTTATTTAAAAAAGCATTGATTAACAACCAGGAAGTTTATGTTGTTAACAGAACTATCGATCAAAAGTTAAAACTGAATTATACCGCCCTATCCAAAGGAGTAAATTTTATCGAGTCCCCATTTGCTGATTTTATTAAAGATGATCCTCTGGTGCAACAGACTTTAAGATGACCGGGTTTGGAATTCAACATCAAATAGTCTGTGCCAGGGCAACTTAACGCCTGTAACACTAACATCTCCGAATTCGGCTAGGTTGTCTCGGGTAAACACGTTTAACCTGTCTTCAATCACCTGGGTAATTTCGCTTTCCAAAGCAGCGTCGGTAATTAACTGCTGCTGGTTTTCGGGGGTTAGTTTTTTAATCTTGGGCCTAACTTCGACCTGGTAACCCCAGTCTTCAATCAGGCGGGTCAGGAGAACGCCGCGGTGCTGCTCTTTAAAGTCTGGAGCACCGGAACCTTTCCCTGTTATATACAGCAACCCCTGGCTGAGCGCCAGGCCGATGGAATTCCCCGCGGTGTTCCAACCTGCATAACCCGCTAGCGATGACAGGTCAGTGGCCCGATTCAGTTCCCTCAGGAATGCCGGGTCTCCGCCGTTGGCGTACCTAACGTCAGCTACCGCTACCGGTTTTCCCGTTTTGAGGTAACCTTCTATCCGGCTAACAAAAGCAGTGTACTCGCCATCACCGCCCTGCGCTGCGGCTACCCCTGCTGCTGCGGGCCGGTTGTTTACCGCCAGTACAATTTCCGCTTCTTCAGCGCTTTGAGCCATTGAGCCGCCGGCAGCCAGTATATGCCGCTGCACGTTTTCTTCCAGGGGTATGTCTTCGTAAGGCTGAACAAGCCCTGCTCCCGAGGCCTGCGCGTAGTCCACAAAAACTGCCGGGCTGTCGCCGTTAACCTTGTTAACCGTGGCGGCCAGCAGCAACATGCCGCACTCGTCGGTACCTGGGAAAAATATTACCTTTTCCGTAACCCCGTAACGGCTTGCCAGCGAAATAAGCCTCTCCTTTTCGGCCCGACTAAAGCCGTAGGGGGAAGTGTCGTCGCTACCCACCACCAGGTAGTCGATAAACCCCTGCTGGACCAGCTTTAATACCTCGGCTGTAATCTGATGATTTTTATCCCGCCGGGCTGTAAAATCTTCAAGATAAGCACCGGGAATGGTTTTAGCCAGTTGGGCCAGCTTCTCTTTGTCGCCCGGTTCGCTGGCCCCGCTATTTAGCTTGTCTTGTAGTACCCCGTACTTGTAAATGTGTGCGCCATATTCAGCAAAATAATCGGGCATGGTGTATTGCGTGTTTGCGGCCGGGGTTCTCATTATGGATGTAAAGGCTAAAACAGGGCCGTTTAACTCCAGTTCTTTCATTAAACTCAATTGAGAGTATAGTTCATCTACCGTAAGTTGGTGCTTCCTGGATTCCACCAGACCGCCGTATACCAGCATGTCCAGCGAAATTACTGCAGCCTTGGCCCCGCCGGAGTTTGCCTGTAGCCAGCCCGTTAATTCCTGCTGCGATTTTAATTGATCCGTGGCCGGGGTTTTTACGTCTTGACCGGTCAGGTTGGACAGTTCAATAGTGTTTGCATAATTAACCGGTCTGTCATCTAGCGGTATGTAAAGGATATGCCCACTGGGTTCTGCAGATGCCGAGTAGTTGCAACCAGTCAAAAGTAAAAGGCTTAAGCAAAGTAAAAATACACGCGGCAGCGCTTTGTTGAGTACTTTCATTGGCTCTCCCCATTAATCCATATTTTAAATCACACTACCACACACCCGCGCGGCGGTCAATAATGGTAGCAGGAACAGCGGTACTTGTCTAACTGCAGGAAATAACATCCGGTTGTCGAATAACTCATTAATATATCACGGCAGGGGGTAATGTGGTGCGTTTTGTCAAAAAGAAGGTTGTTGTCGTTGCCTTGCTCTTAACTTTTAGTGTGGTTATCGGGTTTTCCAGCCTTGCCGGGGCGGATAGCAGCGGCAGTCCGGGTTCCACCAGCGACCCGCTGGTCACCAGGAGCTTTGTGGAGAAGTACGTCCAGGAATTAGTGAGTAAAATGGCGCCTTCCGGAGGAGGATCACTGGAGTGGAGTGTGGCCGAACTGATGGTAGACGAGGAGTTTATCGGCAAAGCCGGCACCGAGTTTATCGTGCGCGGCGGCCAAGTTGTGGTGGTCGACCCGACGGGCGGCGGCATACCCGACCTGACGGCGGGTAAAAACGTGGCGGCCGGTCAGGTGGCCGAAAGCAACCACTTGTTCAGTATCCCCCGGTCGGACGGGCGGGGTATTAAGGCGGCCAAGCCAACCATTATTATGTACCGCGGATTTTAACCCGGTGGTAATAAAGTGGTTATAAATAAGAAAACTCTTTTTGCTTTTGTGATACCCGGGACTGTCCTGCTTTTATTGCTGGCATATAGCAGGTTTAGCGGTCCCGGGCCTTATGATGTAAAGCTAACCCCGCTGCATGAAGTTAAGCAGGCTTATGAACTGGTTGTGGTGGGCAGCGACCCGGAAGGTATAGCTGCGGCGGTATCGGGTGCCCGCAACGGCTTGTCGGTTTTGCTGGTGGACACCAGGCCCGAACTGGGCGGGCTGTTTACCCGTGGTTGGTTGAACAGCCTGGATATGAATTACGGCCCGGACGGGGAAATACTTAATGAAGGTCTTTTTCTAGAGTTTTTTAAGCAAATTAAGGGGGATTCCTTTGACGTGGATGAAGCCCGGTGGGTTTTTAACCGGCTTGTCATGGCGGAGGAAAACCTGGCTGTACTGTTGGGCGTCGACGCTGTATCGCCGGTCACGGAAGAGTCACCCGCTGGAACGAAGGTGCGCGGCGTCCGTATCGTAACTGGGGGAAAACAGGTTACTGTGGACTCGGGTGGGGTTATTGATGCTACCCAGGACGGGGACATGGCGGCGCTGGCCGGAGTTCCGTTCAGTGTGGGCCAGGAGGATATCGGCAGGCAGTCAAGTTACATGGCCGTTACTCAGGTGTTTAAATTAACCGGGGTTGGCTGGTCGGACTGGCTGAGGCTTATTTATAGCCTGCGGTATGATGGTAAAAAATCCACCGGGGCCAACTGGCACAGTGCCTGGGGTTTTAGTGACATTACCTCCCAGTACGCACCTTCCGGTGACATGGTGGCCCTGCGCGGCCTTAATATCGGCCGGCAAAGGGACGGCAGCCTCTTAATTAATGCGCTGCTGGTCTTCGGCGTTGATCCGTTAGCGGGTAATTCCCGGCAAAAGGCCCGGGACACCGCTGATACTGAACTGCCCTTGGTTATAACATTCATGCGTGAAAATGTTCCCGGTTTGAGTAACGCCAGGCTGGCCGGGGTGGCGCTGGAATTATACGTGCGCGAGTCCAGGCATATTTACGCCGAGTATAGGCTTACCCTGGACGACGTGCTGGAGAACAGGGATTTTGCAGACCGGATAGCCTTTGGCTCCTACCCGGTGGATATTCAGCCCACCGGTTCCGGTACCCCCGGGGTGATTATCGGCAAACCAAAACAGTATGCAGTACCGTTCCGCTGCCTGGTCCCCCAGGAGGTGGACGGTCTGCTGGTGGTGGGCCGGGCAGCCGGTTATGACACCCTGGCCCACGGCAGTGCCCGGACGGTTCCGGTGGGTATGGCCACCGGGCAGGCCGCCGGGGCTGCTGCGGCATTGGCTCAGGAGAACAACCTGACTTTCCGCCAACTGGCCGCCGATACTATGCTAATCAAAACAATGCAAAACAGGCTCAACGAGCAGGGGGTTGACCTGCATCCCTTTAGTATTGAGAACGAATTGGCTAATCACTGGGCCTACGAGGGGTTGAAATTTGTCCGCCGCCTGGGGCTGGCCGTAGGCGGGTACGGTAATGATTACCGGCTGGACGAACCCATTGAACACCAACGGTTCCTGAATATACTGTCCCGGTCTGTACAGCAGCACGGGGCTGTGCTGCAAGTGCCTGAATTGTACCCCGAGGCCAACACCTTCAATATATATGACGCCAGTTACGCCCTGGCTGCTTACCTGGGGCTGAGTTTAAGCAAGGAAGACTCTTATGCCTATCTGCAGGAGCAAGGTTTTTTCCGTCCGGAAAGCGCCCATTGGGCCGGCTATGCGGGCTACGATACCCCGCTAACCAGCGGTGCGGCTTACATGCTGCTTAAAGACTTTATTGTATATGTCGGGGATCCTGGGGATGACTAAAATAAAAATTCAGTAGTCAGGAGTCAGGAGTCAGAATTCAGTATACAGTATAGCCCGTTCCCCTATTCTGACTACTGACTCCTGAGTACTGAGTACTTAAAAAAATCGGAGGTGGCCCGGTGAACGTTAAGAAGTGGCAGATGTTGCTTATATCAGTAATTATCCTTTCGCTAATATCAGCCGGTTACACCGCGCTTAAGCGATACAACCTGGAGCAGCAGCACCGCGGGGTGGCCATTTCCGTCGTCTACGACGAAGTGGTAAACTTGGCCCGATTGCAGGGTCTGGAAACTGCCAATGTGTTGCGCATGTTCCGGGATGCCGGAGTTGGGACGGTACTGGTCAAAGAGACCACCGTAAAAGACGCGGTTCAAAACGGGGAACTCGTACTTAGAACCGGCCGCGAACTGCTCTTACTGGATGACACCGGTGTGCTAGAAGCAATTGGTGCAGGCTTTCGCGAGCAGGTCAAGCCTGTTTACCGTTACCTGATTATCTCCGACCGGCAGGTCTTTGACCGGGTGCAGGGACAATTGGCGGCCAAGGAAGTGCCGCTGCAAACTTGGGCCCGGGGTTCGGTGTACGCTATCGAGACCGGTATGAGCCAGGCAGCCCTGGAAATAATGGGCACGGGGTTCCCAGATCCGGTCATACAGGAGATTAATAATGCCGGCCTCAACTCCATAGTCCAGGTACGCACCTGGAACGAGGTAACCCCGGAGGGCTTGCGGTACGTCTTTGAGGAAATAGGTAACGTACCGCACCTTGCGGGAGTCGCCTTTAACGATCCTTACCTGCCAGGTGTACCGGATTTAATCCGGCCCCTGGCTTATGAAGTTCAGGATCTTAACGTCCCCATTGTACAAATAGAGTTTTCCAACCAGGTGGGGCTGTCCAGGTTAGGCCTGACGCTGGAGAAAAACGTTATCCGGCTGCATACCATCTCCCTGGAAGAGGACGCCAAGAAAAATTACAGCCTTACCGCTCTGGTGGACCGGTTTAATTTGGCGGCCACGGAACGCAACATTAGGGTGTTGCTGGCGCATACCTATTTTAAACCCGGGGTACCGGATGCGTTGCAGTTTAACCTGGAACTGGTGGAAAGTATTAAGAGCAGCCTGGAAGCCGAGGGACTGCAGGTCAGTGAAGCTTCGCAACTTAAGCCGCTGAATTTATCCCGTCTGGTGCTGTTCCTCACCGGCCTGGGTGTTATTGCCGGAGGCATGCTGCTGACCTTCGTTATGGGCTGGGGTCGGTTAGCACCGTACCTGGGCCTGGCCGGTCTGCTGCTGTGGACGGCCCTGCTGGCGGTAGACCTGGTCAACCCGGCGCGCAAGCTGATGGCTTTTGCCTCCGTAGTCATCTTCCCCACCCTGGCATTGGCACTTAACGTCAGGCGGGATGGTGCATCCCCGCTGAACTGTGTACTGTTGCTAGTGCGTACTTCACTGTTTTCACTGGTCGGGGCCCTTTTGATGGTGGGCTTGCTGGCGGATGCAGGTTTCATGCTCAAGTTGGACCAGTTCACCGGGGTTAAACTAGCACACGTAATTCCCCTGGCGCTGGTGGCAGGTATCTTTTTCTTCCGGGGGGCCGGTAAGGAGGGTGGCTGGCGACGTCAGGTACAGCAGTTCATGGAACAGCCCATTTTAGTTAAGTTTGCTGTTATGGCCGGGGTGATTTTGGTGGCGCTGCTGGTATACGTTTCCCGTACCGGTAATGAATCGGCGGCCGTTTCGTCGCTGGAGCTGCAGTTCCGTACCCTTTTGGACAATATTTTGGGTGTGCGCCCCCGTACCAAGGAGTTTATGCTGGGCCACCCACTGCTGTTGTTGCTTTTTTACTTGGGTTTCCGGGACAACCGGTACCAACCCCTGCTGCTGGCCGGGGTTATCGGCCAGGTTTCGCTGGTTAATACCTATGCCCATATCCACACACCGCTTATGGTTTCGCTGCTGCGCAGCTTTAATGGGCTGTGGTTGGGAATCATCGGCGGCCTGGTGTTAATTGTTTTGTGGAAAGCAGGCGAGGGAATTATGCAAAAATATTTACGTGAATAAAATTTAAGGGAACAAACTGCAGGTAATTTACGTCATTATAATTAAAATTTCTCTGCAGGGAGGGCTTAGCATTAAAAAGAATCGGGTTGTAACAATTTTTTTACTAGCGGCATTATTGGTGTTTGCCTTTGCGATGGCCGGGGAGGCCGCCGTGGGTGCAAAACAGGTCAAGATTGATTATAACAACTTCAAAATAACAGTGGATGGCCAGCCAGTTAACTTGTTAGGCAAGGAACCTTTTGCTATTAACGGCACCATTTACCTGCCGCTGCGGGTGGTGGGGGAAGCGCTGAACAGCAGCGTGAACTGGCAGAACGAAACCAAAACCGTGTCCATCACAAGTGGATCTACGGCAGAAGTAAACAGCCTGAGGCTGCAGTTAACCAGCAAAGAGCAAGAGATTGAAAACCTGAAAAAACAGGTAGCCGTTTTGCAGAAGCAGTTGGCGGAAGGTGAAGACCTTTCCAATCTGGAAAGGGATTTGATCGACGATTATGATGAAATCGGTGATGTGCCCGTCGACGATATAACATTGGACGGCGACGAGGACGAGGTGGATGTTGAAGTCGAGGTAGACCTGTACCGTTATGAGGATGAGTGGAATGACCTGCGCGACCGTGATATTGAAAATTGGCTGGAAGACCTGGTAGAATACATCCAGGATGAACTCTCCGAGGACACCGAAGTAAACGGTGAAATAATCAACATTGACAACGGCGACGTGCTGGTAGATTTTTATAAAGACGGCGACGATGACCTGGAAGTAGACTATGAAGATGATGATTACCGTGGCGGTGGTAGTGGCAGCATTACCGACGTGGCGCAAGGACTCAGCGGAGAAAGTTATTATGTGGGTGACATCGAGTTTGCAGTGGAAAACGCAAGCTACAATATAATTGACATCATCACAGTATACATGGACGCCGAGGATGACGATGCTTACGACCTCTGGGACGAACTCAGTACCGGGGAAATTGAAAACGACGTGGAAGACATTTGCGTGGACATAGCAGAAACCTTTGAAAATGACGCCAATGCCGACCCGGAGCTGGTAAAAATTTATTTTTATGATGAAAACTCAGACTTACTGGCAAGATATGATTACGATGTAGCATATGGTTCTTTAGACTAATCTTTTAAACATTTAAACTTACCAGGCTAGGTGATTGCATGCGCGTAGAGATACTTGGTGCCCCGGTGGATCGGCTTACCCTGGGCCAGGCCGTGGATCGGGTGGCCGAATTGGTTAGCGCCGGTCGGCCGGGCCGGGTGATTACGCTTAACCCTGAATACCTGTACCGGGCAGTAACGGAGGACAAAACCCTGATGAAGCTGGTTAACCGGGCCGACCTGGTTACCGCCGACGGTGAGGGTATTGTCTGGGCGGGCCGGGTGGCCGGGACACCATTTCCCGAAAGGGTTACCGGCATCGACTTGATGCTGGCTTCGGTGCAGCGGGCGGCTCAAGAGGGCTGGCCGGTGTTCCTCTTGGGGGCAGCCCCGGGGGTGGCCGAAGAAGCGGCGGAAAATCTGCGCCGGCAACACCCGGGACTGCAGGTGGCCGGCACGTATCACGGTTACTTCAAACAGGAAGAGGAAGCGGCGGTGGCGGAGCGGATCCGGGATGCAGCGCCGCGTCTCTTGTTTGCGGCCCTGGGCGCGCCAAAGCAGGAACGCTGGATTGACCAGTATATTGAAAGTATCGGCCCGGTGGTGGCCATGGGCGTTGGCGGTAGTCTCGACGTCTTAGCCGGCCGGGTGACCAGGGCACCTCGCTGGATGCAGCAGTTGCGCATCGAGTGGCTGGGTCGTCTGGTAATGGAACCGTCCCGCTGGCGGCGCATACTGGTGTTGCCCAGGTTTGCCTGGTTAGTGCAGCGCAACTACCGTTTCGGCCGTGGTAACCGATAAACTGCGGAACACCGATATCCTTTCCGTGATAAAGGATATCTCTTGTTTCCGTCGAAGTTTATTTAAATTGCTGGTTGAATAATTAGCAGCAAGGCGGTATTATTTACATTGTAACTGTGACGTTGATAGGGCATTTGACAGGCGTCGTCGCAAAGGAGGTGCCTTTAAGTTATGCCCAGAAGAAAAAGAAGAAAGCTTAAAAGTAAACTTAGACTGGCCATATTTCTAGTAGTGCTGATCGGCCTATTTGCCGGTGGTTTTGGGCTGGCCAATAACCTGCTTTGGCCTTGGCTCACCGGGGAAAATCTAGTTGCCGAAAAGCCGGATGAAGAGGAAGAAGAGCTGACCGAACTACCGGGAATCAACGTGTTGATGATGGGCGTTGATGAACGCGAGGATGACAAGAGCCAGCGTACTGACACTATGATTTTGGCCAACGTGAATAACAAAGACAACCGGATTTCCCTTTTGTCCATTCCCAGGGACACTCAGGTGTACCTGCCCGGTTACGGGATAAATAAGGTTAATGCGGCCAACTATTACGGCGGGCCCGAAATGGCCATGCAAGTTGTTTCGGATCTTACCGGCGTATCGGTGGACTATTACATGACCACCAACTTCAACGGGTTTAAAGATATCGTAGACGCCCTGGGCGGCGTGACTGTAGATGTGGATAAGCCCATGTATCACAGCGAGCGGGCATACGGCGGGGAGTATAATATCAACCTGCAAAAAGGTGTCCAAAAACTGGATGGCAACCAGGCTTTGATGTTTGCCCGTTATCGGAACGACGAGTTGGGGGACATTACCCGTACTCAGCGTCAGTTGAAACTTCTTTCGGCCATTGGGGACGAGGCGATGAAGCCGGCCACCGTTACCAAACTGCCCAAACTTGTTCCCGGTATTTACAATAATGTTGATACCAATATGGGTACAAAACAGCTGTTAGCCATGGCTAAGGCCGCTAAAAACCTGGAAAACTTGCAGATGGCCACTCAGACGCTGCCAGGCTGGTTCCTTGATGAAAACGGGGTTAGTTACTGGTACGTAGATCCCGATAATGCCAGAGAAGTGACGATGGCACTGTTTGAAGATGGCAAGGTCGTAGATATAGTGCACGGCGCCATGGGCAACAAGGAGGAGCCAAGCAGTGAAGGCAAGCAGGTGGCCATGGAACAGCCTGCCGCCGGCAGCACCCCTGTTGCGGATACTGGCAATAATACCGGGGATACTGTTGATACGCAGGGTGCGGCCGATGCTGCTACCGCAGAGCCGGATGGATCCTCAAACCCGGAACAAAGCACAGAAACAGACGGCAGTAACCTGGCCGACCAAGAGTTTTTGGAACGCAACGGCTTTACGGAAGATGAAACCGGCGTAGTACAAGAGCCAGACCAGCAACAGGTCAGAATCATCATCCGGTAACACCGCATTACTTAAAGTCAAATAAGGTAAAAAGGGGACAGGCTACTTTTTTAAGTTTCCTGTCCCTTTGTGTTTCTTAATTAAACAAGAAAGAAAAATTTTTACGGGTTTAAAGGAAATTGATGGCCCTGGCGGCAAATTAGTTTTATGTGTTGTTTGGCCGATGGGGGCCATGGAAATAAATAATAGTGGTAGCAAATACCATAACCACTGAAAAAGTCTAGGTTGTGTGTCATTCTGAATGAAACGAAGTGAAATGAAGAATCTTAAAGCGCTTAAATACCAAGATTCTTCGCTGCGCTCAGAATGACAGATTCATTCATAGCAAATGACAATTTTGATTGCTCAAGAAGGTGCCGAATGAAAAACAAAGTGGTAATTTCCGGTTACTACGGCTTCAACAATTTGGGCGACGAGGCGGTTTTATACAGCATGCTCCAATCGCTGCGCCGGGCGGTTCCGGGCATTGAGATCACCGTGCTGTCCAATGATCCGCCGGCTACTGCCCGGGAATATGGAGTCACAGCGGTGGATCGTTGGAACATGCGCGCGGTGGCCGGTGCCATCAGGCGCTCCCGACTGCTGATTAGCGGGGGCGGCAGCCTGTTGCAGGATGTTACCGGGCTGCAAAGCCTGCTGTACTACCTGGGAATTATTTGGATCGCCCGTCTACTCCGCCGGCCGGTGGTGTATTACGCCCAGGGCATCGGACCGGTCAACACCGGAACGGGGCGGCGGTTGACGGGCCTCACCACCCGGGTCGCCCGGGCGGTCACGGTAAGGGACGGCGAATCAGCTCGAGATCTGGAATCCATGGGCGTGCGCCGGGCGGTGGAGGTGGTGGCCGATCCGGTGTTGGGCCTGCACCCGGATGATCTAGACCTCACTATCGGGGCGAATGTCCTCAAGAAACACGGTGTAACGCCCGGTAAGTGTGTGGTGGGCGTATCGGTGCGCCCGCTGCCCGGGCCCGCGACGGTCTGGGAAGCGGAATTGGCCGGTGCTCTGGATTTGCTGGCCCGGGCAGGCCGCACCGTGGTATTCGTACCCATGCATCGCCCGGCGGATTTGATAACCTCCCGGGAAATTGCCTCCTTAATGAAAGAGCCACACGTAATAATCGGGGAAAAGCTCAACGTGCCTCAGATGCTGTCTCTGGTGGCAAACCTGGATCTGCTGGTGGGTATGCGGCTGCACGCTTTAATATTCGCTGCGGTAAGCGGAGTACCGCCGTTAGGTATTGTCTATGACCCCAAGGTCGAGCGATTCTTACGGCGCATTGACTTGACCCCGGCAGGAACACCGGATCAGTTAAGGGCCGAGGGCCTGGCGGAAATGGCTGCATTATACATCAGCGAACGTGAACAACTGCGGGATCAGATGGCTCGCCGGGCAGGGGAGTTGCGTACTGCCGCAGAGCGCCCGGCAGAAATTGTACGGGAATTGCTTGTAGATTAACTATAAACAAAAAGTAGGAGGGAATTAAAATGCCTGACGGTTTGGATGGGTTGGATGTTAACGAAATCATGAAAATTATCCCTCACCGGTATCCTTTTTTACTGGTGGATCGGATCGAGGAAATGGTGCCCGGGGTGCGGGCTGTAGGCGTAAAGAACGTCACCATCAATGAGCAGTTCTTCCAGGGCCATTTCCCCGGTCATCCGATTATGCCCGGGATGCTGATTATCGAGGCGATGGCCCAGGTGGGCGCGGTGGCTGTGTTAAGCATTCCGGAATTTAGCGGCAAACTGGCTCTTTTCGCCGGTATCGACAAGGCCCGGTTCAGGCGCCCGGTGGTGCCCGGTGATGTGCTGCGCCTGGAAGCCGAAATGGTACGCCTGCGCGGCACTCTGGGTAAAAGCAAAGCCACGGCCCACGTGGGCAACGACCTAGCCGTCGAAGCTGAGCTCCTCTTCGCTATAGTCGAAAGGTAGGGGGAAAAAACGGAAAAAACAGGCAAAAATGATTGTTACGTAGTTTTAGGGGCATACAAGCTATTTTTGGGAGATTATTTGTCAAATTGGGCGAATATTACCGATATTTGGCCTTTGTACAACCATGCCCCCAGGTGATAAAATAAACTACAGTTTGTCTCTATGCGTATTATTGCGCCGTTGGAGGGATAACGCTTGGAATATTATTTAGCAGCTCCGTTAGTGGCTCTGGTTTTGGGCTTTGTGCTTACCCCCTGGGTACGGACGCTGGCTATAAAAGTGGGGGCGCTGGATTACCCCGATCAGCGCAAGGTACATAACGGAACCATGCCGCGTATGGGCGGGCTGGCTGTATACTTGGCCTTTGTGCTGGCCGTGCTATTGTTCCGGGAACTGACTACCCAAGTGCTGGGTTTACTTGCCGGTGCCACGGTAATTTTGCTTTTAGGTATCGCAGACGACATCCGCGGCTTGTCAGCGCGGGTTAAACTAGCCGGGCAAATCTTGGCCGCGCTGGTGATAGTACAGTTTGGTATTCAGGTTCATTATATAACTAACCCGTTAAACGGTGATATATTTATATTGGGATTTCTTAGCATTCCGCTGACGGTTTTCTGGATCGTGGCTGTAACCAACGCTGTCAACCTAATCGATGGTTTGGACGGCCTGGCCGGCGGTGTAGCCTGTATTGCCGCTCTGACCATGGCTACTGTGGCCTGGACCCAGTTCGGTATGAGTGGTATGCCTGAAATGATTATGTTGGCCCTTACCCTGGTGGCTGCGGTAATCGGGTTCCTGCGCTATAATTTCCACCCGGCCCGGATCTTCCTGGGCGATACTGGTTCCATGTTTTTGGGCTTTACTCTTTCGGTATTGGCTATTATGAGCTTGACCAAAAGCGCCACGGCGGTGTCGGTGATAATCCCGCTGGTTATCCTGGGCGTCCCCTTGCTGGATACATTTTTTGCCATCCTCAGACGCTGTCACGAACACCGGCCTATAATGCAACCTGATAAAAAACACCTGCACCACCAGCTTATGGCCATGGGTCTGAATCACAGGCAAACTGTACTGGCCATTTACGCGCTCAGCGCTTTTCTAGGCTTCAATGCCGTAGTGATTAATTTAATTACCAACGATCAGGCGCTGGTTTTACTGGTCATATTGGCTGGGGTAGTAATCTATCTGGCCGACCGGGTTGGTGTGCTGGGCAGATCCCGGCGAACGGGGTGCGACATTCCGGAAGAGTACAAGCAGCGGTCCACGAAAATGTAAGATTGCTTGGTTCTCATTTTTTTGAAAAATTATTCTTGAAATTATTAGTCATAAACATTAAAGTGCGCCAGGGAAGATTGCCGGGGCGTACTTTTTTTATAACTGATTGCAAAAGGGATTTATTAGTTCGCCATTGAATATGTATATATTGGAAGCCCGAGAGGGGGAGGTTTTTATATGCGTATCAAAAAAGCTGTTATCCCGGCTGCCGGGTTGGGTGTGCGGTTTCTGCCGGCCACCAAGGCCGTTCCCAAGGAAATGATCCCCATCGTAGATAAGCCGACTATCCAATATATTATTGAGGAAGCAATCAGTTCCGGCATTGAGGATATTTTAATTATTACCAGTCGCCATAAAAAGGCTATTGAAGACCACTTCGATCGGTTTGTCTCCCTGGAAGATCACCTGCGAGGCAAAGGCAAACACGACTTGCTGCGGATAGTAGAAGAAACCGGTGGAATGGCGGAGATACATTACGTGCGCCAGGGTATACCCCGTGGGTTGGGGCACGCTATCTACTGTGGCCGGCGTTTTGTGGGCAGTGAACCCTTTGCCGTGTTGCTGGGGGACGATATTGTGCGCAGCCAGGTGCCTTGTTTGAAACAGATGATTGATCTTTATGAAGAAGTACAAACCACCGTCATCGGTGTTAAGGAAGTGCCGCAGGCCGAGGTCAGCAAGTACGGCATACTGGACGCCGAACTCGTAAAACAAAACATTTACCGGGTACATGATTTGGTTGAAAAACCGGCACCGGACGTCGCCCCGTCCCGCTTGGCCATCATGGGCCGCTACATAATTGAACCCGAAGTTTTTAATATTCTGTCCTGCACCGAACCTGGCGCCGGGGACGAAATTCAGCTCACCGATGCGTTGAAAGAACTGGCCAGGCAAAAAGATATGTACGGGCTGATATTTGAAGGTCAACGATACGATGTAGGCGATAAACTGGGCTATTTGAAGGCCACGGTGGAATTCGCTCTGGAACGACCTGACCTGGAACAACCGTTTCGCAGTTACCTGGAAGGTTTGCTGGGCAAAAAAACAAGGCGCTAAAGCAAAAATACGAGGGGTGCTATTTTACGATGCGGGTACTGGTAACTGGCGGAGCCGGTTTTATTGGCTCCCATATAGTTGATGCGTTAATCGCCCGGGGTGATTATGTCAGCGTGCTGGATAACCTGTCCAGCGGCAGGCTGGAGAACATTGACCCCCGGGTCAACCTTTATCACGGTGATATCAGGGATGAACAGTTGGTACGCGAAACCATGCGGTCTGAGCAGCCCGATTTTGTAATTCACCAGGCTGCTCAAATGGATGTTCGGGCTAGCCTGAACGACCCGGCCTTAGACGCTGCCGTGAACATTCTCGGCACCATTAACCTGCTGGAAGCCTGCTGTACCTATGAAGTAAAGAAAATAGTTTACGCTTCCTCGTCAGCGGTATACGGTAACCCTGCCTACCTGCCCGTGGACGAGAAACACCCGGTGCAGCCGCTATCCGGTTACGGCATCTCCAAACATACCGTGGAACACTATCTGGCCGTCTACCGGGAATTGCACGGCCTGAACTTTACAGCGCTGCGTTACGCCAACGTTTATGGCCCGCGGCAGGATGCCAGCGGGGAAGGCGGAGTGGTAGCCATATTCACCGATTTGCTGTTGCGGGGCAAGGGCCCGCGTATTCACGGTGATGGAGGACAGACCAGGGACTTCATCTGTGTACAGGATGTGGCCCGGGCCAACCTGGCGGCCATGGAGACTAAGGACAGCGGTATTTACAACGTCAGCACCGGTGTCCCTACTACAGTAAACCAATTGTTTGAGACTTTACGAGGGATTATCGGTTGTGCAACTGAGCCCCTTTATAGTTCACCGCGGGAGAGAGATATCCGGCACAGTTACCTTGATCCCGGGGCGGCGGCCGACGGAATAAATTGGCGGGCCGCACTGGATCTGTCGGAAGGGCTGCGTCAAACGGTGCCGCGAGTATATTAATTGCGATTCGGCAGGTCACCAGGCTTTGTTCCGGTGGTCTTTTTCTTCGGCACTTTTTTTTCGTCTACCGCTAAGGTATTAATAGAAGTGCCATTTATTTGGGCCAGGTAGTCCCGGTACATGCTCGTACGTTCCATATCCTCTATTTTAACCGGCCCCACAAAGCCCGCGTGAGCCAGTATCTTTTCCCTCATTCTTGTCCACCCCTTTTTTTTGGAATCCCCATTTACCTGCCTTCCATAAAACACCACTGTATTGGGAAAACAATTGTCTGTACATAAATACGCATCTTTGGAATTGAAAATGCAAATTCTTGATATAATTAACAGGAGAGGTTGGAAAAAAACGTTATTTTTTGGGTAGCGGGAGGTATTTGATACTTGAAGGGGATAAAATTCGGCACTGACGGATGGCGTGGGATTATTGCAGATGATTTTACCTTTGCCAACGTGCGGGTGGTCTCCCAGGCGGTGGCGGATTACCTGAACAACAAGGGCATGGGGCATCTTGGTATCGTGGTAGGATATGACAACCGTTTTCTTTCCGAGCGCTTTGCAAGCGTAATCGCTGACGTATTTACCGGCAACGGGATCAAAGTCTACCTGGGCTCTGAGCCGCTGCCTACACCGGTGACGGCCTTTGCCGTCAAGGAGTACGGCACTGCGGGGGCGGTAATGCTTACGGCCAGCCACAACCCGCCGGAATATAACGGATTTAAATTTATACCGGAATATGCAGGTCCGGCGCTGCCCCATATTACCCAAGCTATTGAGGAAAACATAGCCCGGTTGAGTAGGGCACCGGGTCAGGTATACGGGGCCGACCAGGAAATGGCGTCGGAACTAGCTATCCATCCGGTACCGGGAGGGGGTGCAGGTTTACCACCTACCGTTCCTCCAGGGCCGGTTCCCAACGGTGCAACAGCCGTAGCAGGTTTATCCGAACGGCCCCGGGTAAACGGTCAGACAGGACAAATACCTAAGGCCGGGCTCAGGTCTGACCGGCCTGCTGTGGCTGAGCTTGTATTTATTGACCCGCGCCCGGCTTATTTCGCCCACCTGGAAAAGCTGGTGGACATGGATGCCATTGCCCGGGCCAACCTGCAGATAATGGTAGACGCCATGCACGGCAGCGGCATGGGCTACCTGGATGTAATGCTTAAGCGGGCCGGCAATCGGGTGCAGGAATGCCGCTGTCACCGCGATCCGCTGTTTGGCGGCAGTCTGCCGGAGCCCACCGGTAAGTCACTGGAAGGCGCCTGTCAGTGGATTAAGGATGAAGGGGCCCGGTTGGGCCTGGCCTTGGACGGCGATGCCGATCGCTTCGGGATTATTGACTCCGGCGGCATCTTTATCGCTCCCAACCAGTTCCTGCCCGTGCTTTATCACCACCTGATCACTGTTAAGGGCCTGATGGGGCCGGTAACCCGCACCGTGGCCACCACCCACATGCTGGACCGCATTGCCCACCACTACGGTCAGGGGGTCTACGAGACCGCCGTGGGGTTTAAGTATATTGGCCAGAACTTGCTGGAAAAGGGCTGTGTGCTAGGCGGTGAGGAAAGCGGCGGCCTGTCTATCCGGGGGCACATCCCGGAAAAGGACGGCATTTTGGCCGGGTTGCTGGCGGCGGAAATGGTGGCGGTGCACGGTAAAAGCCTGGCCGAACTTATCGATGATGTAGCTGCCATATACGGCGTGAGGCTATACAGCGAACGCTTGGACGTACACACTACGCCGGAGCAAAAGCAGCAGGTGCTGGAAAAGGTCAAAACGCTTGACCCCGGGGAACTGGCCGGCGAGCCCGTCATCGGGCGCATCACCCTGGACGGCCTCAAACTGGTGCTTAAAAGTGGTGAATGGGTGCTGGTGCGGCCATCGGGCACCGAGCCTCTCTTCCGCATTTATGCCGAATCCGACCGCCCGGAACGGATTACCGAAATCCATAATGCCTTTAAAGAGCAAATTAGCCTCTAACCTTTGGGGCAAGGCCTTGACATGGTTGTTTTGACAGTAAATCCCGGCGGCTGATTATAACCCGGGATTTTCTGCTTGATTTCTGGTATAATAACTGATTAGTAAGAATTTTACACATAGTGATGTATGTTAGAAACTGATTTGTTAAATGGTTTCAGAGGGAGTGGAATATTAAATGAACTCTATTAACCCGCATATTAACCCGCACATTTTTCGCCAGTATGATATCCGTGGAGTGGCCGACCGGGATCTGACCGGTGACACCGTGGAATTATTGGGCCGGGCGTTCGGCACCTATGTTAGGCAGCACGGCAGCAGCGAAGTTGTAGTGGGTCGGGACAGCCGGATTAGCTCCCAGCGGCTGAGGGACGACCTGGTGCGTGGCCTAATGGCCGCGGGCTGCCGGGTGGTGGACATCGGCCTTACGGTAACCCCGGTGGTATACTTTTTCCGCATTTTGTTCGGTATTGACGGGGCGGTGATGATCACCGGCAGCCATAACCCGCCTGACGAAAACGGTTTCAAAATCTCCCTCGGGCCGGGCACTATTCACGGGGAAGAAATCCAAACCCTACGGCAGATGATGGAAAAGGGCGAGTTTGCCTCGGGCGCAGGCTCGGTGGAAGAACGGGATGCCACAACCGCTTACCTGGCCATGCTGCAGGAAAAAATCAAACTGAGCCCGCGGCGCCTAAAAGCAGTGGTAGACTGCGGCAACGGCACTGCCGGCCTGTTGGCGGAAAAAGTGCTGCAGGCCTGGGGAGTGGACTACGTCCCGCTGTACTGTGACATCGATCCCTCTTTTCCCAACCACCAGCCCGATCCGGTTAAAAGCAAGAACTTGCAGGATCTGCGCCGGGTGGTGCTGGAAACCGGTGCCGACCTGGGGGTGGCCTACGACGGCGACGCCGACCGCATTGGCGTAGTGGATGAAAAAGGTAATGTTATCTGGGGAGACAAACTGATGTGTTTATACTGGCGGGAGATTATGCCCCGTTATAAAGAGGTGCCCGCCATCATTGAGGTTAAGTGTTCCCAGTGCTTGGAGGATGAAGTCAAACGGCTGGGCGGCGAGCCCTATTACTATAAAACCGGCCACTCGCTGATTAAAGCCAAAATGAAAGAGTTAGGCGCTGTTTTCACCGGGGAGATGTCGGGCCACATGTTCTTTGCCGATGAGTATTACGGGTTTGATGATGCTTACTACGCCACCGGGCGGCTGTTGCGCATCCTAGCCAACGAAGATGCGTCATTATCTCAGCTGCTGTCCGGCCTGACCAACTATCACTCCACGGCCGAAACCAGGGTACCCTGTAGCGACCAGGACAAGTTCCGGGTTGTTTCCGAACTGGTGGAGCGGTTCCGGCAGGCATACGACGTGATTGACGTGGACGGCGTCCGGGTGTTGTTCGGGGATGGCTGGGGACTGGTGCGAGCCTCTAATACCCAGCCTGTACTGGTGGCCCGCTGTGAATCCCAGACCGAGGAAGGGCTGCAGCAAATTTGCGCCATCATGAAAAAGGCGCTGTGTAGTTTTCCCGAGGTGGCAGACTTTGAGTGGGAGTATTAACACTGGTAAAATGATTAATAAATAGTAGTAAGTCTTATAATACAAGGTGTCTGACAGTAGAACTAATCTCTTAAGGAATGATACCTATGAACTGGCAGCAGGCGGTCCTAGCCGTTTTTGTAGGGGCCGTAATTGGATACGTCACCAACTGGATTGCCATCCGGATGTTGTTTCGTCCCCGTCACGAAATAAAAATAATGGGCATACACGTACCTTTTACCCCCGGGGTCATCCCCAGGGGCAAAAAGCGCCTGGCCGAAAGTATCGGCGAGGTAGTGGGAGGTATGCTGCTCACGGATGAGAACGTGCTGCGTCATATGCTGCAGCCCGGGGTGGAAGACCAGGTGCGCCACCGGGTTGATACCCGACTGGCCGAACTGACAGCCCGGGGCGCCACTGTGGGTGAACTGCTGGGCGTAAGCGGTACTGACAGCACAGCAGATACAGCAAGCGGAACCGGGATCAAGACCGGCCTGGCTCCCGGCCTGGTTCGGGAAGAACTGGCCGGTTTGCTGGCGGGGACTGCTGCCGGCCTGCTGCAAAAAAAGGACATGCGCCGCCCACTGGCCCGTTTTGCAGCTAGTGCTATTTACGATACCCTGGATCGCCCGGTGGGTTCGGTGGCCGGTTCCCTGGAGTTTGCCGCCCTTAAAAATTCGCTGCAGCAACTGCCGGGTAAAATCCTGGCCCGGGATGAAGCTAGTCTAGAACTGCGCGCCCGGCTGGCGCAAAAGATTGAAGACCTGTTAAACAGCCCTGAACCGGTGGGCAGTTACCTGCCCGGGGCCGCGCGGGACGGATTGCACCAGCTTATCGCCGACCAGACTCCCCGAATTGCGGCCGCCCTGGAACAATATCTGAGCTCACCGGGCGTGCGACAAGCCATCAAAAACCGGATCGAGAGCTTTTTCGAGGGCACCGCTCTTAAAAGATTACTTAACGGGATGTTTCAACTGGCCGGTTCCGGCCCCGATGCCATTGTGCGGCGCCTGGCCCGGGAATTAGCCACATTTTTATCCGACGAACAAAACCGTGCTGAGCTGGAGGAGCGCCTGCATATACTGGTGGACGAGGCGCTGGCCAAGAGCGTTGCTGAAACCACAGCAGCTCTGGAGCCCGCCGCCAAGCGCGAAAAAGCTAACGAGATAGCGGACTGGCTGCTGGACAAGCTGCACCATCCCGAGACACTGGCTCCGCTGTTGGACGCGCTGGAAGAAATGCTGGCTGCCAATAGTCATCGCACCTGGCGGGAGCTTTTTTACCTGGATGAATTGGGCCTGCCGGCAATGTTGGAAGATTATTTGGATCACCTGCTGGTACGCTTGGCGGAGCGGGAACAAGAGGAACGCTACCTGGAACGCCTGGCCGGTCAGGCGGTGGATGGCTTGTTAAACGCACCGCTGGGCCGGGCACTGGAACTGCTGCCCCCGCAATTGGCGGCCAACCCCGGGGAACCGGTGCTGCAACTCTACCGCTACGCGGTAAGACAGCATGTTCCGGGATTGCTGAGTTTTTTTGACGTCACCGGCATGGTGCGGCAGCGGGTGGAAGAACTGGACGTGCTGCAGGTGGAGGAAATGCTGCTGGGCATTGTACGCCGGGAGCTGGTAGCCATTACCTGGCTGGGCGCCCTGCTGGGAGCAGTATTGGGCGCGAGCATGGTGGGCATGCAGTATATGATGAGATAGGAGTCAGGAGTCAGGATAAGAGAACGGTAATCTTCTACCTAATTCTGACTACTGACTACTGAATTCTGACTACCTTAAGTAAAAGTGTTGACCGGTGCCACATTTATGCGGTATACTTTCTTGTAAGCTTTATTTTGCAAGGGTTATGAAGGGGAGCAATACCTGATAGGCCGTGCTTCAGAGAGCCGGGGTAGCTGAAAACCGGCGCCGGAAACAGGTAAAGACATCGCCCCGGAACTGCCCGGTCGAAAGGCCAATGGCCTGTAGGCCTGGACGGTAGCGGCCCGTTACCACGCCGCCGTGTCGAGCACAAGACACACCGAGTGGCTTTCCGTGATGTAGCGGATTGCAAACAGGGTGGTACCGCGAGAGGTATATATACCTCCCGTCCCTGGTGGGCGTATGCCCAGCCAGGCGCGGGAGGTTTTTAGTTTTTAGGACTTAATAAAGTACTGACTACTGAATTCTGAACTACGTTTTAGTTTTAATATGAGTGGGAAGTGTACCTAGGGTTCCGCCTCTTATTAAAGAGGGCCTGGACCGAGCGGTACAGACCGCCGGGAATAATCCCGGGGTTACACCGTGGGGATAAAAGACCCAAGCGGATAGGTTCCTCTCTTTGGGAATATCAGCCGGGTCTTATTTTATTTGTTTTAACTTAAAACAATCAAATTAAAACAGGAGGGTGAAGCGATGGGTCTTATAATTTATATGGATGGGAAATATGTGTCCGAGGAAGAAGCGGTTGTGTCGGTATTCGACCATGGTCTCCTTTATGGTGACGGTATCTTTGAAGGCATTCGGGCCTACCACAACCGGGTCTTTAAACTATCCGAACACCTGGAGCGGCTGTACGAATCGGCCCGTACCTTGACCCTGGAGATTCCCATCAGCGTGGAGGAAATGCAGGAAGTAGTGCTGGAAACCTTGCGCCGCAACAATCTGCGGGATGCCTACATACGTCTGGTGGTAACCAGGGGTAAGGGTGATTTGGGGTTGGATCCCCGCAAGTGCAAACTGGCCACCATATTCTGTATTGCGGCCTCCATTCAGCTTTACCCGGAAGAACTTTACGAGCAGGGTCTGGAAATGGTCACCGTGGCCACCCGCCGCAACATCCCCGAGGCCTGCAATCCCCGCGTGAAGTCACTGAACTACCTGAACAACATTTACGCCAAAATCGAAGCCAACCTGGCCGGCGTGTCTGAGGCCATCATGCTGAACCAGGAAGGTTACGTGGCCGAGGCCACCGGAGATAATATATTCCTGGTCAAGAAGGGTAAAATGATTACCCCGCCCATTCACGTAGGGCTGCTGGAAGGCATTACCCGCAACGCCGTGATGGATTTGGCCCGCGCCCGGGGCATCGAAGTCGAGGAGCGGGTCTTCACCCGCCACGACGTATACATCGCCGATGAGTGTTTCCTCACCGGTACCGCAGCGGAACTGATCCCCTGCGTGAAAGTGGACGGCCGCCCCATCGGTACCGGCCAGCCCGGCCCAGTGTTCCAGTCACTGCTGCACGACTTCCGGGAACTGACCAAAACCGACGGCCCCATAGTATTCGAGTAGGAGTCAGGAGTCAGGAGTAACTCCAATTTTATTAACTTTGTTCATTGCCTATTTAAATGTAGCACCAAGGAGGACTGGATATGCGCAGCGATGCCATGAAAAAGGGGCTGGATAAGGCGCCCCACCGTTCCCTGTTCAAGGCCCTGGGGCTTACCGACCAGGAACTGGATCGCCCCATCATCGGGGTTGCCAACTCCTTCAACGAAATAGTACCCGGCCACGCCCATCTGCGGGAAATTACCGAAGCCGTCAAGGCCGGTATCCGGATCAACGGTGGTACCCCGCTGGAGTTTCCCACCATCGCGGTGTGCGACGGTATCGCCATGAACCATGCCGGGATGAAATACTCTCTGGCCAGCCGTGAACTCATCGCCGACTCGGTGGAAGTGATGAGCATGGCCCACCCCTTTGACGGGTTGGTGCTGGTCACGGCCTGTGACAAGATAGTGCCCGGTATGCTCATGGCGGCAGCCCGGTTGGACATACCAACTATAGTGGTCAGCGGCGGCCCCATGATGGCCGGCCGGCTGGAAGGCCGGGATTTATCTTTAAGCAACATCTTTGAAGCCGTGGGATCGGTGCGGGCCGGCAAGATGACCGAGGCTGAACTGGCCGAGGTAGAAGAATCGGTTTGCCCCGGCTGCGGTTCCTGTGCCGGCATGTTTACTGCCAACTCCATGAACTGCCTGACCGAGGTTTTGGGCATGGCTCTGCCCGGCAACGGCACAGTGCCTGCGGTTTCTGCGGCCCGCCGCCGCCTGGCCAAGCTGAGCGGCATGCGGGTGGTAGATCTGGTGCGGGAAAACCTGCGCCCCTCGGATATTATGACCGAGAAAGCATTCGCCAACGGCCTGGCCTTGGACATGGCCTTGGGCTGTTCCACCAATACGGTGCTGCACTTGCCTGCCATCGCGGGCGAAGCCGGGGTGGAAATAAACCTGGATCGTATTAACGAGGTCAGTGAAAAGACACCCAATCTGTGCAAACTAAGCCCCATGGGCCAACACTTTATGCAGGACTTAAACGAGGCCGGCGGGGTATCCGCGGTGCTAAAAGAACTGGCCGACCACGGCATGGTTGACGGCAGCGCTGTTACTGTCACCGGCCAAAGCCTGGCTGAAAACGTAGCCTCGGCCACGGTCAAGCGCCGGGACGTAATTCGCAGCGTGGCAGAGCCCTACAGCGCCACCGGTGGCATCGCCATTCTTTACGGCAACCTGGCCCCCGGTGGGGCAGTGGTTAAAAAGGCCGGGGTGGCCCCGGAGATGCTCAAACACAGCGGCCCGGCCCGGATCTATAATTCCGAGGAAGAGGCAGTGCAGGGCATCAACGGCGGTCAGATTCAAAAAGGTGACGTCATCGTCATCCGCTACGAAGGCCCCAAGGGCGGCCCGGGGATGCGGGAAATGCTCACCCCCACCGCCACCGTCATGGGCCTGGGGCTGGATAAGGACGTGGCCTTGATTACCGACGGCCGCTTCAGCGGCGCCACCCGGGGTGCCTCCATCGGGCACGTTACCCCCGAGGCCGCCGAGGGCGGGCCCATCGCCGCGCTGCAGGACGGCGATATCATTGAAATCAACATTCCCGAATATAAACTGGGCGTGCAACTAAGCGAAGAAGAACTGGCCGCACGTCTGGCCAAGTGGCAAAAACCCGAACCCAGAGTAACCAAGGGCTACCTGGCTCGTTACGCCGCGCAGGTCACATCCGCCGGCACCGGCGCAGTATTTAAAAAATAAAGCCAACTTGCAACAAATCAACAACTGGTGCCTGGCACCAAAGGGGTGATTTGTTGCAAGTTGGTGGAAATATTAACCAATGGAGGTGAAGGGGAAATGAAAAAATCCGGGGCGCATATACTAATCGAATGTCTCCAGGCCGAGGGTGTGGATACTATTTTCGGTTATCCCGGGGGGCAGGTGCTTCCCATTTACGACGCACTTTACGATGCTGATTTAAGGCACATTCTAACCCGTCACGAACAGGGTGCCGCCCACGCCGCCGACGGCTACGCCCGGGCTTCGGGCAGGCCGGGGGTATGCCTGGCCACATCGGGCCCCGGCGCCACCAACCTGGTTACCGGTATCGCCAACGCTTACATGGATTCGGTGCCTATGGTAGCTATCACCGGCCAAGTGCCTACTTCCTTGCTGGGGCGGGACTCCTTCCAGGAGGCTGACATTACTGGTATAACCCTGCCGATAACCAAGCACAACTATATTGTTAAGGATATTAGCGAGTTGGCCCGGACCATCCGTGAGGCATTTTACATTGCCACCACCGGCCGTCCCGGCCCTGTGCTAATTGATATCCCCAAGGATGTGTCCGCCGGTCAGGCTTATCACGAGGACCCCGGCCCGCTGTACCTGCCGGGCTATAGCCCCAGGTTGGAACCTGATACTGCACAGGTGGCCAGGGCCGTGAGGGCGATTGAAGAATCCGAGCGGCCCGTTATTTATGCCGGCGGCGGAGTTATTAGCGGACTCGCCCACGGGGAACTGCTGCGCCTGGCGGAATTACTGCTGGCGCCGGTATCCACCACCCTGATGGGTTTAGGGGGATTCCCCGGCGACCACCCGCTTTCAGTGGGTATGCTGGGCATGCACGGCAGCAAGTACGCCAACTACGCCATCTGCGATTGCGATCTGCTGATCGGTGTGGGGGTTCGTTTCGACGACCGGGTCACCGGCAAACTGGATGAATTTGCGCCGGGCGCTACGGTGATTCATGTTGATATAGATCCGGCGGAAATAGGGAAGAATGTGGGCGTGGACATTCCCGTGGTGGGTGATGTAAGAACCGCCCTGCAAAGAATCCTGGAAAAGCTCCAGCCGCGGTTGGCCACTCGCTGGCGGGACACCATCTTGAACTGGAAAAAGGAGTACCCCATTGAATTTGAAGCCAACGGGCGGATTAAGCCCCAGGAAGTAATCCGGGAGATTTATAACGTCACCGGAGGCAATGCCCGGATTACCACCGAGGTGGGCCAGCACCAAATGTGGGCCGCCCAGTATTACACCTACACCCGGCCCCGTACTTTTATTTCTTCCGGGGGACTGGGCACCATGGGCTTTGGCCTGCCGGCCGCTATAGGCGTGCAGGTAGCTTGCCCGGAAGAGACCGTTATTGATATTGCCGGCGACGGTAGCATCCAGATGAATATTCAGGAGATGCAGACGGCGGTAAATTATAAACTGCCGGTGAAGGTAGCCGTCATGAATAACGGATACCTGGGCATGGTTCGCCAGTGGCAGGAACTGTTCTACAACCGGCGCTATTCTTACACCGAACTCCAAAACCCGGACTTTGTCAAACTGGCTGAAGCCTACGGCGCCGCAGGCATCCGGGTAACCAAGAAGTCGGAAGTCCGCCCCGCCCTGGAGGAAGCCCTGCGCATCCCGGGCCCGGTGATGATTGACTTCCATATTGAGCGGGAGGAAAACGTGCTGCCCATGGTTCCCCCCGGTGAACCAATTAATAAGATGTTGGGCTAGGAGGGGTGACGATGCGACATACCCTGGCGGTAATGGTGGAAAACAACCCCGGCGTGCTGGCGCGGGTAGCCGGCCTGTTCAGCCGGCGCGGCTATAATATTGACAGCCTGGCGGTGGGGCGCACCGAGAATCCCGAAGTTTCCCGGATGACCATTGTGGTGGAGGGAGACCAGCGGGTGCTGGAGCAGGTTACCAAGCAGCTGCACAAGCTGGTGGACGTGATTAAGATCAGCGACGTTACCACCGAACGCTACGTGGACCGGGAGCTGGTGATGATTAAGGTCAGTGCCACCCCGTCCCAGCGGGGCGAGATAATGCAGATTGCAGATATCTTCCGGGCCCGTATCGTGGACTTGGGCGCCAAATCCATCACTTTGGAGTGTACCGGCAACGACGGCAAAATCAACGCGTTTGAAGAATCCCTGCGTTCTTATGGCATCAAGGAGCTGGTGCGTACCGGTAAGATTGCCATGCTTAGGGGTATCAGGTATACAGGAGTGCAGGCTCAGGAGTCGGAATGAAAACAGGATTCAGGAGTCAGGATTCAGGAGTCAGAATAAGAACAGAAGACAACATAAGAGAACGGTGTAGCATTAAAAAATAGACTTGCTGTCATCCTGAGCGAAGCGAAGGATCTTAGATTCTTCACTCCGTTCAGAATGACATTGAGTTGTATAACTACTAAATTCCAAAACCTAAATACTAACAACAACGTATAAAAGAGGAGGTTATTAAAATGGTAGAAGTTTATTATGATCACGACGCCGATCTGGCGGTACTTAAGGGCAAGAAAATTGCGGTAATGGGTTATGGCAGTCAGGGGCACGCCCAGGCTCAAAACCTGAAGGACAGCGGTTTGGATGTTATTGTGGGACTGCGCAAGGACAGCGCCAGCGTGCCCAAGGCACAGGCTGCCGGGTTTCAGGTACATACAGTGGCCGAGGCGGCCAACCAGGCCGACGTAATCCAGATTCTGCTGCCTGACGAACTGCAGGCCCAGATTTACGCCGAAGAAATCGAACCATATCTTACCGAGGGCAAAGCCCTGATGTTCAGCCACGGTTTCAACATTCATTACGGCCAAATTACGCCCCCCAACAACATAGACGTATTCCTAGTGGCACCTAAAAGCCCCGGCCACCTGGTGCGCCGGATGTACGAAAGCGGCCAGGGCGTACCCGGCCTGATAGCCATTCACCAGGATTACACCGGCAAGGCCAGGGATATTGGTATGGCTTACGCCAAGGGCATTGGATGCACCAGGGCCGGTGTGTTCGAGACCTCCTTTATGGAAGAAACTGAAACCGACCTGTTCGGTGAGCAGTGCGTGCTTTGCGGCGGCGTTAGCGAGCTGATTAAAGCCGGGTTCGAGACCCTGGTAGAAGCGGGTTACGCTCCGGAGATGGCTTACTTTGAGTGCCTGCATGAATTAAAGCTAATTGTAGACCTGATTAACGAGGGCGGCCTGGGCTTCATGCGCTACTCCATCAGCAACACCGCCGAATACGGCGACTACATGGTGGGACCGCGCATTATCAATGAAGACACCCGAGATGAAATGCGGGCCGTATTGGCTGAAATCCAGGACGGCACCTTCGCCAAGGAATGGATCCTGGAGAACAAGGCCAACCGCCCGGTATTCAACGCCGTGCGGCGCCAGGAGCAGGAGCATCCCGTCGAGCAAGTGGGCGCAGAACTACGTAAAATGATGCCTTGGCTGAAGAAGAAGTAAGGTAACTGGCCAGGCAATAGACTTTAAGGCTTGTCATCCTGAGCGTTAGCGAAGGCTCTTAAGATTCTTCACTTCGTTCAGAATGACAAGAAGAGGTTAGGAAGACAGAGTCAGGAGCCAGAACAGGTGTCAGAAGCCAGGCGTCAACATGGGAAAAGATTTACTGCCTTAAAGTCTCCTGACTCCTGAATACTGAATTTATTAAGGGGGGACTCGCCATGGAAATTACGGCTGCGGAAGCCCTGGTGAAGTGCCTTGAAAAAGAGCAAGTGGAAGTAATCTTCGGCTACCCTGGCGGGGCCATACTGCCGGTATACGACGCTTTTTTCCACTCCACCATTAAGCACGTGCTGGTACGGCACGAGCAGGGGGCGGTGCATGCGGCAGACGGTTATGCCAGGGCTACCGGCCGGGTAGGGGTTTGTGTGGCCACATCCGGTCCCGGGGCCACTAACCTGGTTACCGGCATTGCCAACGCGTACATGGACTCCGTGCCTCTGGTGGTTTTCACCGGACAGGTACCCACCAGCCAGGTGGGCACCGACTCTTTTCAAGAAGTAGATATCACCGGCATCACCATGCCGATAACCAAGCACAATTATCTGGTCAAGGACGCCAGCCAGCTACCCCGGATTATTAAGAGTGCCTTTCACATTGCCTCAACCGGGCGGCCGGGACCGGTGCTAATCGACTTACCCAAAGACGTGGCCCAGACCATGATCAAGTTTCAGTACCCCCGTACAGTACAACTGCGGGGCTATAAACCGAATTACAAGGGACATCCCAACAAGATTGTCGAGGCAGCCCGGCTGATTACCCGAGCTCAGCGGCCGGTTATCTATGCCGGGGGCGGCATACTTAACGGCGGTGCCAGCGAGGAACTGCTGGCCCTGGCCGAGGCTATCAATGCTCCGGTCACCAACACCTTTATGGGTCTGTCTAGTTTTCCCGGCGATCATCCGTTGTTTTTAGGCATGCTGGGTCTGCACGGTACCCGGGCCGCCAACCTGGCGGTAACCAACTGTGACCTTCTAATTGCCTTGGGTGCTCGGTTTGACGACCGGGTTACCGGAAAGTTAGCTGAGTTTGCGCCCCAGGCCGGGGTAGTGCATGTGGATATAGACCCCGCCGAAATTGGCAAGAACGTGCAGGTGCACGTACCTATCGTGGGTGACGTGAAGTTGGTGCTGAAGGAACTGCTAGCCAGAGTGGAAAAACGCAACGACACCAGTTGGCTGGATCAAATTCAGGCCTGGAAAGAACAATATCCGCTGCATTACGACCCGGAAGGCAAGCTTAAACCACAATATGTGATTGAAAAACTGAACGAAATTACCGGGGGCAACGCTATGGTGGCCACCGACGTGGGCCAGCACCAGATGTGGGTGGCCCAATATTACCGTTTTAAGCGGCCCGGATCGCTCATATCTTCCGGGGGGCTGGGCACCATGGGCTTTGGCCTGCCGGCGGCAATGGGCGCCCAGGTTGGGATGCCCGAGCAACAAGTGGTGCTGGTAGTAGGCGACGGGGGCTTCCAAATGACCATGCAGGAACTGGCCACCGTGGTGGAGCAGGAACTGCCCCTGAAGATGATCATCATGAACAACCATACCCTGGGTATGGTGCGCCAACTGCAGCAGCTTTACTGCGACAGCCGGTACATGGCGGTGAACTTCAAGTTCTTGCCGGACTTTGAGGTGCTGGCCAAAGCATACGGCATTAAAGGATATACATTACGCACCAACGAGGAAGTAGACAAACTGCTGCCCGAGGCGCTGGCTCAACCCGGCGCGGTGCTGATCAACTGTATTGTCGATGCCGATGAAAACGTCAACCCCACCGTGATGGCGGGTAAGTCCATCAGTGAAGCAATAGACTGTTGATGCTCAGGAGTTATTAATTCTGAATTCTGATTACTGACTACTGACTACTTAAATATTTTCCGGAGGGATCCCTGTTGAGCAACCGGGTTTATATATTTGATACTACCCTGCGGGATGGTGAGCAGTCCCCGGGCGTCAGCCTTAATGCCGGCGAAAAGCTGGAGATTGCCAGGCAGTTGGCTCGGCTTGGTGTTGACATTATCGAAGCAGGCTTTCCCATCACTTCTCAGGGCGATTTTAATGCTGTCAGCACTATCGCTCGGGAAGTTCGCGGCGTCACTGTGGCGGGGCTTGCTCGCACCAACCCCGCCGACATCGACCGCGCCTGGGAAGCGGTTAAACACGCCGAACAGCCTCGCATTCATACTTTCATTGCCACCTCGGACATCCACCTGCAGCACAAGCTGCGCATGTCCCGGGAACAGGTGATTGAAACGGCGGTGGCCGGGGTGAAGCGGGCCCGGGGTTATACTTCCGACGTGGAGTTTTCCGCCGAAGACGCCTCCCGCAGCGACCTGGAATTTTTGTGTCGGGTGGTAGAGAACGCCATCGAAGCTGGAGCTACCACCATCAACATCCCGGACACCGTGGGTTACACCACCCCGGACGAGTTTGCTGATTTTATCCGGGGCATCATGAATGGTACCAAGGGCATTGAGAAAGTAGTACTTAGTGTACATTGCCACGACGACTTGGGGCTGGCGGTGGCCAACTCTCTGGCGGCAGTGCTGGCCGGCGCCAGACAAATAGAAGGCGCCATTAACGGTATTGGCGAGCGGGCAGGCAACGCCTCTATAGAAGAGGTGGTTATGTCCCTTTACACCCGGCGAGACCGCTACGGTCTGGAGACCGGGGTCAACACCGAGGAAATCTACCGCACCAGCAAGCTGGTGAGCAAGCTTACCGGCATGTCCATCCAGCCCAACAAGGCCGTGGTGGGTAAAAACGCCTTCGCCCACGAGGCGGGCATCCACCAGGACGGGGTGCTTAAAGAGCGTACCACCTATGAAATTATGAACCCGGCTATGGTGGGCATATCCCATAGCAACTTGGTGCTGGGCAAGCACAGCGGGCGGCACGCCTTCCGTTCCCGACTGGTGGAACTGGGCTTCTCCCTTAGCGATGAAGAGCTGAATAAGGCTTTCATCCGGTTCAAGGAAATGGCCGACCGGAAAAAAGAAATCAGTGACCATGACATAGAAGCCATTGTGGAAAACGAAATCCGCAAGGTGCCCGCCACCTATGAGCTGGCCTACCTGCATATCAGCAGTGGCACCACCATTGTGCCCACCGCTACCGTAGGGCTCACCCAAGGCGAGGAACTGGTGGAGGAGGCGGCCTGCGGCAACGGCCCGGTGGACGCTATCTGCAAGGCTGCGGATAAAATAACCGGCTACCACTGCCGGCTGGCTAGCTGGGAAATCAGCGCCATCACCGCCGGCAAGGACGCCCTGGGCGAGGTCACCCTGCGGATCGCTGAAAACAATACCGATAAACTTTACATGGGCCGGGGCATCAGCACCGATATCCTGGAAGCCAGCGCCCGGGCCTACGTCAACGCGGTAAATAAGATGATTTATGAGAAAAAGAACGGCAAACCGGTGGAGTGAAATTTATTCTGACTCCTGACTCCTAAATTCTGACTACTGAAAAAAAATAGAGGTGAAACGCGAGATGTCCATGACAATAACCGAAAAAATATTGGCCGCCCACGCCGGGGCCGAAACTGTGGAACCAGGGCAACTGGTCAACGTAAAAGTAGACTTGGCTCTGGGCAATGACATCACCGCCCCGGTGGCCATCCGCGAATTCGAGCGCATCGGCGTGGAAACAGTATGGGATCGGGATCGGGTGGTGCTGGTACCTGACCACTTCGTGCCCAACAAAGACATTAAATCTGCGGAGCAAGCCCTGCAACTAAGGGAATTTGCCCGCAAACACAATTTGACCAACTACTTTGAAGTGGGTCGTATGGGCATCGAGCACTGCCTGCTCCCCGAGCAGGGACTGGTGGGCCCCGGCGACCTGGTCATCGGTGCCGACAGCCACACCTGTACGTACGGTGGGCTGGGCGCATTCTCCACCGGGGTGGGCAGCACCGATTTGGCTGCGGCTATGGCCCTGGGGGAAACCTGGCTCAAGGTGCCCGAAAGCATCAAGTTTGTTTATCACGGTGAACTGCCCCGCTGGGTTAGCGGCAAGGATCTGATCCTATATACAATCGGCCAAATCGGGGTGGACGGTGCCCTGTATATGGCTATGGAATTCACCGGGCCGGCGGTGGAAGGCTTAAGCATGGATGGGCGGCTGACCATGGCTAACATGGCGGTGGAAGCCGGTGCTAAAAACGGCATCGTGCCCCCGGACGAGATAACCCGCCGCTACGTGGAAGGCCGGGCCAAGCGCCCATACACCTTCTACAGCAGCGACCCCGATGCCCGGTATACCAAAGTTTACGAATTCGACGTCAGCAAACTGGAACCCCAGGTGGCCTTCCCCCACTTGCCCGAGAATACGCGCCCGGTCAGCGAGGCTGGAGATGTCGCTATTCATCAGGTAGTCATCGGCTCCTGCACCAACGGCCGTATGGATGATCTGCGGATAGCCGCTGAGGTGCTAAAAGGGCATAAAGTTAACGACAACATCCGCCTGATTGTCATCCCCGGCACTCAGGATATTTACCTGCAAGCCATGAAAGAGGGCATCGTCGAGCAGTTTATCAATGCCGGCGCAGCGGTGAGTACCCCCACCTGCGGGCCCTGCCTGGGCGGCTACATGGGCATCCTAGCTAAGGGCGAGCGTTCACTGGCTACCACCAACCGCAACTTCGTGGGCCGCATGGGCAGCCCCGAAAGTGAAGTGTACCTGTGCAACCCGGCCGTGGCTGCCGCATCGGCAGTGCTGGGCCGCATCGCCGCACCCTGGGAGGTGGAGTAAATGATGATACAGGGCAAAGCGTGGAAATTCGGCGCCGACGTGGACACTGACGCCATTATTCCGGCCCGTTACTTGAATACATCTGACCCGGCAGAACTGGCTAAATACTGCATGGAGGATGCCGACCCGGAATTCGCCAACAAGGTTAAGCCCGGCGATGTCATCGTGGCTGACAAAAACTTCGGCTGCGGTAGTTCCCGGGAGCACGCCCCCATAGCTATTAAGGCTGCAGGGGTCGGCTGTGTAATTGCCAAGTCTTACGCCCGGATTTTTTACCGCAACGCCTTCAACATCGGGCTGCTCATTTTTGAGTCACCCGAAGCGGCGGACGGCATTAAAGAAGGCGATGAAATATCTGTAGACCCGGGGCAGGGCCTGATTAAAAACCTAACCCGCGGCGAAGAGTACCGAGCCACTCCGGTGCCGGACTTCATGCAGCAAATCATAGCCGCCGGCGGGCTAATCGATTACGTATCCCAACGGCTGAAAAAATAGAAAATATTTCCACCAACTTGCAACAAATCCAACTTGCAACACCTGGCACCAGAGGGGGGAGCACCAGTGCCGACAATAGAAATTTACGATACCACGCTGCGCGACGGGGCCCAGGGCGAGGGCATCTCTTTTTCTGCCAAGGATAAGGTGAAAATTGCCCTCAAGCTTGACGAACTGGGCTTTCATTATATTGAAGGTGGTTGGCCTGGTTCCAACCCCAAGGACATGGCTTTCTTTGAACAAATTAAAAACCACCGGTTAAAGAACGCCCGCGTTACCGCCTTTGGCAGTACCCGGAGGCCCGGCGTTTCGGCTGACCGGGATGAAAACCTGCAGCAAATTATCAAGGCCGGGGTGCCCGTGGCCACATTATTCGGCAAAACCTGGGACTTTCACGTGAAACAAGCTTTGCAGACAACCCTGGAAGAAAACTTGTTGATGATCAAAGAATCAATCGCGTACTTGATCGAGCAGGGTATGGAAGTAATTTACGACGCCGAACATTTCTTTGACGGCTGCTGGGCCAACCGGGATTATGCCATGACCACCCTACAGGCGGCCCGGGATGGTGGCGCCGCCCGGATAGTCCTCTGCGATACCAACGGCGGCCGACTGCCTAATGAAATATATGAAATGGTTACCGCGGTGGCCGGCGAAATAAATGTGCCCTTGGGCATCCACTGCCACAACGACGGCGAACTGGCGGTGGCCAATTCACTGATGGCGGTGCAGGCCGGGGCGGTTCAGGTACAGGGTACCATCAACGGCTATGGAGAACGCTGCGGCAACGCCAACCTGTGCTCGATAATCCCCAACCTGGCTATCAAATGCGGGCTGGAAAGCATCCCTGACAAAAACCTTAAGGAGATTACAGAACTCTCCCGCTTTGTTAGTGAAGTGGCCAACATGCATCCCCTGAGCAACCAGCCTTATGTGGGGGGCAGCGCTTTCGCCCACAAGGGCGGCGTGCACGTCAGCGCTTTGCTGAAAAACCCCCGTACTTACGAACACATTGAGCCGGAAATGGTAGGTAACCGGCGACGGGTGCTGGTATCCGAACTGAGCGGGGTCAGCAACTTGCTGTACAAATCCAAGGAACTGGATCTGGGACTGGGGCTGGAAAAGGAAGAAAACCGAAAACTACTGGAAGAGCTAAAAGAGCTGGAAAACCGGGGCTACCAGTTTGAAGGGGCCGAGGGTTCCTTTGAACTGCGCCTGCGCAAGGCCTTCCACGGTTACCAGGAGCCATTCTCCCTGGAAAACTTGAAAATACTAATTGAAATGCGTGACGGCACCGTTTACTCCGAGGCCATCATCAAAATGAACGTGGGTGGCCGGTTGGTTCATACCGCCGCCGAAGGCAACGGCCCGGTAAACGCTTTAGACAACGCGCTGCGTAAGGCTCTGGAGGAAAACTACCCGCAAATTGCCGGTATGCAACTGGCTGACTACAAGGTGCGGGTGTTGGAAGGCACCGACGGTACCGGCGCGCTGGTAAGGGTGCTGGTGGAAACCGGCGACGGCCACTGCTCCTGGGGCACCGTGGGCGTCAGCACCAACATTATCGAGGCCAGTTGGCAGGCGCTGGTGGACAGCATCGCCTATGGCCTGCTGCGGCTGGAAACCAAGGATGAAGAAGACCCGGAAAAGGTCACCGGCGTCTTCCGGGGTAAGTGCTAAAAAGGGGACAGGCCACTTTTTACATTAACTGATCAAAGTAGTAACGGCCGAACAAAAAGGGGACAGGTTGCTTTAATCAAGAAGTTAAAAAGCAATCTACCCTTTTTTTGTTGTTTACTGTCACTTTATTGTCACCAATGGTAAGGTTAATTTTGAAGTAATTATTTTCAATAGATTTGTTATAATTTTACTTTTATTTCATCCGCGGCAGCGATACCAGGAATCACTGTTTTGACAAGCGACATAGTTAATACAAATATTAGCAACGTTTATTTCTTAAACATGATAACCCTCCATTTTGATGTTTTAACAAAAAAGCTTACCCCGCGTGAAAAAACAGGATAAGCTATCTGCTCTATTATGCATGTACCTTCGGTAACCCTGCTGTCATTGCAGTTTTCCTGCCTTAGACCCGTGGCTTCTAATTCTATCCCTGTGACTCCGGTTTGACCTCGATGTAAAAGGCGGCGCCGTCATTTTCGTTGGCCGCTCGAATGGTGACCTGGTGATAATAAAGAATTTGTTTTACTATGGCTAGGCCCAGGCCGAATTCGCCGTTTAAGCCCGATTGGTAACGTTCAAATATTTTTTCCACTGCTTCCGGCTCCAGGGGGGGCCCGTCGTTCCAAATTCGAAGCTGACCGTGATTACAGCCGGATGGGTGGTAAAGCAGGAATTCCACCCGCTCTTTGGCGTAGCGAACCTGGTTGTCCAGTAGGTTCTCCAAGGCCACACTCCATTGTTCACGGTCGCCGCTGATTTGTAGCGGTTCCAGGTTAACTTCCCAGACCAGACCGGAGCGCCGGTACTTGAACCGCTGTACATGATCGTGCACCAGTTTGGCTAAATCAAATATTTCATGCCGCCGTTCCCGGCCCTGCAGGTAATTAAGCTTGGTTAACTGCAGCAGGTCGCGGATGCGTTTTTCCAACCGCTCGGCTTCTTTGTCAATTACTTCTACGCTGCCTTCCAGGGTGTTCCGCGGGTAGATGCCGTCTTTAATAGACTGCACATAGCTGCGGATTACCATCACCGGAGTCTTTAATTCGTGGGAAACGTGCTGCAGTAGGTTTTGCTGGGCCCGATCCTGCTGCACCAACCGCTGGCGCATGTTTTCAAAGGAACGGGCCAGCCTACCGATTTCGTCCTGCCGATCCAGATTGAATGGTTGGTGCCAGTCCCGCTCGGCGATGCGGGCGGCGTGTTTTTCCATCTGCACCAACGGTGCGGAAAGGTAACGCGCCAGCCACAGCGAGGGTAGCCAACTGAGCATTATTAAACCCAGCATCATTAGCAAAAGGTTGCGGAACATATCAGCCACCAAGTCATTGCGGTAACTGCTCCAGGAGTAGGATACCAGGTAGCCCGGTTCTTCCTGGAATTCCTGCTTGCTAACCACGTAGAAAAGGATCCGGTCGTCAATTTCCCGGCTGTACCTTTGCACTTCTTCCTTCTGACTGAGGGCATCATTTTCCACCAGTTGGTAAAAAGATTCAGGCAGCGACGGGGGGCGAAATCGAAAATCCTTTGTAATTACCAGGTGCTGCACCGCCGGTACTCCCCGTTTGGAGATGGGGTGCCCCGGTAGTAGTTCCCCGGGGGTGAGTATGCGCACTCCAATGTCGGGCTGCCCGGCATCGGAGTTGGATGGAAAGAAACGCATAAAAACGTCTGGTTCGGCCTGACCGGTTCCGGTGCTATTTTGTTCTACTTCACGATACAGAATATTGTCATCCCGATTCCTGGTGTCCCGAAAAAAGGTAAGGTTTTGTTGGGAATCTTCAAGAAGATGGAAAACCTGCCGGGTGAAAAAATTTTGCAGTGTCCAGGGAAGAAATACTGCCATCAGGGAAAATACGCATAGGGTGATAACAGCGCACACCAGCCAGATTTGCACCGCCAAGGGCAGATTTTTCATGGCTTCACCAGCCTGTAACCGTATCCGTAAAGGGTTTCCAGCCGCAAGTTAGGCATTTTTTTACGCAGCCTGCGCACCAGGTCGTCCACCACCCGGTCGGAGCCAAAATAGTCGGCACTCCAAACGTGCCGCAGCACCTGCTCCCGGTCCAGGGCCTGTCCCAGGTTGCAGCCCAGGAACAGTAGCAGGTCGAATTCCTTGGCTGTCAGTTCCAGCAGGCAACCGTTATCCGATACGGTACGAGATTGAGTGTCGATGTGGTAAGACCCCCAGTCGAATACCTGCCTGGCGGGTTCTTTTGAGGCATTGGCGGTTGGGCCGTAAACTCGCTCCAGTAGTTTGCGGGTGCGGATTACCAGTTCCCGGGGCAAAAACGGTTTGGGCAGGTAATCGTCACTACCCATTTCCAGTCCCACAATGCGGTCGATATCCTCGTCCCGGGCGGAAATAAATATCACCGGCATTTGGTGGTCACCTGCTTTTATCTCTCTGAGCAGCTGGTAACCGTCCAGCCCGGGCAGCATGATGTCCAAGATCCACAGGTGCGGGCGCTGGTCGATGGCCTGGTGGGCCTGGTGCCCGTCAGTAAATGATTGCACTTGCCAGCCTTCCTTTTCCAGGTACGAGGTGAGCACCCGGTTCAGGTTTTTTTCATCTTCCACCAGATATACACGGTATGACATGTTCTTCACCTTTTTTATCAGGAGTCAGCATTCAGGAGTCAGTACTTGATTCTAAGCGAATTGAAGAATCTAAGATCCTTCGCTAACGCTCAGGATGGCAGTCTAAAGTCTATTTCCAGAGTAGCCATAGGATTTTAAACCGTAGGGGCACCCGCAAGGGGTGCCCCTACGACAGTACATACTACTCTTTACTGCGGAATTTTTATGATTAGTTGACCATTATGCCATCTTCCGCCAGTTCCAGGGCGCGGCAGAGTAAGTAAAAACTATACCCGGCGGAAACACTTTTATCCTTCGCATTCTGGCAGTTCAATACGCTTTGCAGCAGATCCAGCCTAGATAGTCGCCCCATCCGGTATCTTATTTCATCCCATTCATAACTCTGCTGCGCGTAGGCATAGTTGATTTGGGAAACCTGGTAGTCTTCCTGCCTGGCTTGCACATCTGTAATCAGGTTGTTTACCCTTTCATTTAAGGCCAGTCTTTCTTCCGCTAACTGCAGTTTCATTTCCTTGATTTCCAACTCCAGTATATCATGCTCGTAATCAGATTCACTCACCGAGTCCAGGTCGTCCTTCTTCTTATCCAAATCCCTCTGTAAAGCTGCCAGCGCGTCATAATCCCTGGCGGTTTTAGATTTTAAAGCGTCTATATTGGGTAATTCAATCGATTCCTGCACCTCAAAATGGGCCAGTGTCAGTTCATCTTCATATTCCCTGCCCATCATATCGTTTAAATTGCCTTTTTGGGTGTTAATTAATTTGCCCAGTTCAATACTCTCCCTGTCCAACTGCCTGACTTCCATGGCCAAGCTGTCTACTGCCGCCTGACTGGTTCGGCCCAACTGCAGTTTTTTATTTTCTATCTCAAGCCGGCTCTGCTTCAATTCTTGTTCTATGTATAGCGCCTGCAGATTTCCTGCTTGGTTTAATATGGTGGTGTACACCTGGGCTACAATATATACCAGTTGTTTTTCATAATTATCTTCCGCCGCCACCGTATCGTCATATTTATCTTCGGCGTCTTTTTTCTGATCCACAGTCGAATCCATCTGTTCAGACTGCCGGTCCATTTCATCCTCAATTTGCCTTATTTCTTCCTGAATCTCATTCATTCTGACCAGAATTTCGGAGGTATCTCCCTCGGTCTCGTTTAACTCTTTTTCCAATGCGGAGTATTCATTGCTTAAACTGTCGTACTTATACCAGAGACTGTTTGATTCGTAATTGGTTTCATTGTACCGGTCTTGCGCCTGGTACAATTGGTATCTCGCTTTTTCTTTATTTATTTCGTACCTGGTCATGGTTCTGCTGTTCTTAACGGTTAGTTCCACAGCCTGCTCCAAGGTCACTACATTAACGGCCGCATCTTCTACAGCCGCATTTCCTTCGGCATCGGCGCGGTTAATACCGCCCAGCGCATTAAGCGTGACCAATAAGACCAATATTAAGAACATTTGGCTTTCATCCGTATTCCACCTTTACTACTCATATCTTAATGCGTCGATGGGGTTTAACTCGGCGGCTTTCCAGGCCGGGTAGAACCCAAAGAACACGCCGGTGGCTACCGAAAACATCAAGCCCAGCAAAACGCCGCTGATGGACGGCAGGGCGGGAAGTTCGAAATATTTCAAAAGGGGCACGGTGAAAAACCCTATTAAGACCCCCAGCATCCCGCCAACCAGGCTGATAACCACGGCCTCAATCAAAAACTGGCCCAGTATTTCCCGCTTTTTGGCCCCGATGGCCTTTAAAGTGCCTATTTCCCTGGTTCTTTCCTTTACCGTTACGAACATCACGTTCATGATGCCGATGCCGCTAACCACCAGAACCACCACCGCCACCGCCAGCAGCAACAGGGACATGGTTCGGGCCGACTCCTGGGCCGCCACCAGCCTGCTTCCGGCATCCATAAGGCGAAACTGCTCCGCTCCCCCGGCGCGGTGGGTTTCGTTCAGGATATTCGTGATATAGTCCATGGCGGGTTGAACCGCTTGCAGATCCGCGGCCTGAACCGTAATAACGGGGTTGGCCCTGGTGCCCAGCAGATATTTTTCTCCCACCGTGTAGGGAATAAATGCCGAGTCGTCGTAGCCCATGCCCGAGCCGGCATCGCCAATCCGGTTGTAGACACCCACCACCTGGAACTGCCGGCGGTTGATGGTGATCTTTTCGCCCACAATGGCGGCAGGGTCACCGTCGGTGAGTGTGTTGGCCAGTTCAGCCCCCAGTACGGCGTACTTATGTCGCTTGCTTTCATCATCTTCTTCCAGGATGCGCCCATATTGCATAGTCAGGTTGTTGCTGGATTGAAACCCGGGTGGAATGGCGGAAAAACCGCCCCGGGTGGAAAAATTATAATAATTGATGTCACCGTTGCCCTGTAAAACCGGGAAGGCGTGGGCGATGTGCTCGCTTTGGGCAAACATGTCGGCGTCTTTAATGGTTAAGGGATCCACCACCCGGCCTCGTTGGGCCGGCATGACCATAATCGTCCCCACGCTGAGCCGGGAGTACTGTTCGTTAACTTGCGCTTCGCCCCCGGTGCCGATGGCCACCACCAGGAATATGGTGGCCGTGCCCACGATTACCCCCAGGGTAGTTAAAAAAGTGCGCACCTTGTTCTGATAGATGTTAACCAGAACCAGCTTGAAAAGTTGTTTTAGTTTCAATTAATCACCTACTTTGCTGGTAAACAACGGTTTCGTTGCCGTCTAAACCGGACAGAACCTCAACATCCGATCCGTCCGTAAAACCAGCTTCGATCTGCTTGGTCACTTGGCCATCTTGGTCGAGGACGGTTACAAACTGTTTACCGTCGACCATGGTTACCGCCCTGTAGGGTACAATTAAACAATTCCTTACTTCCCTGGTAACAAAGGAAACCATGCTGGTCATGCCGTCCTTTAAATCCGGGTCGGGTTCATTGATGCTAATTTCCACTGTGTAGTTAACCAGTCCGGAGGAATCGGAAGTAGGCAGCGCATTAATTTTCGTCACTTCCCCGGCAAATTCCTTATCCGGTATGGCTTCTACGGTAACATACACTTTTTGTCCGGCCTTGATTTGAGCCACGTCGTACTCGATTACAGTGGTGACGGCGTTAATACTGTTATTTTCGTGGATGGTGGCAAATTCCTGATCATCGACTACGCTTTCACCCACTTTGCTGGATAAACCAAGCACCACCCCCGAAACCGGGGCGTACAGGATGGTATCTTCCAAATCCTCTCGGGCCATCTTAACCGCCAGTTCTTCCTGCCGCAATTGCTTGCCCTGGAGCAGTTCAAACTTCTTTTGCATGTTCTGGAATTCTTTTTCCTTGTTCGCCAGTTCCATTTTTTTCAGCTGAATTTCACTAGCCGGGTAAGCTTCAGGTATGGCCTCCATTTCTGCGTATGCATCCCGCTGCTGCTGCAGTTGCACTTTGGCATTCTCAATTTGCAGTTCATTGTCCAGCAGGCTGGTGGAATGCTGTTCCCGGGCCTCGTTTAACCTGGCTAAGGCCAACTGGTATTGATCCTGGTAGTCTCGGTCATCCAGTTTGGCAAGCACATCTCCCTTTTGCACTTTATCACCTTCGGCTACTGGTATTTCAGATATCGTTCCCCTGACGTTAAACTTTAGCATCAGCTTGGCCAGGTTAATGGTGCCGTCGGAATCAAAACCCACAACAATATCGCCTCTTTTTACCTGTGCCTGCTGGTACTGCACCTCGGCACTTGCGCTGGTACTTTTATTATAAAAGCTCCAGACTGTCACGGCCGCTATGATGATAATTAACAGCACAACTATTGCCAGCCACTTTTTGGATTTGAGCTTTAACAACCGCTTAACCCCCAGTTTCATTTATCTTGCCGTCCCGGATGTAGAATACCTTGTCCACCTGTTCCGCCACCTCGGCATCGTGGGTGATGATTACAATGGTATGACCGTGACGGTTTAGTTCCTTGAAAATATTAATTGCGTCACGGCTGGATTTGCTGTCCAGATTGCCGGTTGGTTCGTCCGCTAAAACCAGGTTGGGGCTGCCCACAATGGCCCTGGCAATGGCCACTCTCTGCTGCTGGCCTCCCGAAAGTTCGTTGGGCCGGTGGTTTAGCCGGTCATCCAGGCCCAAAACGGTTAGCTTTTCCCGGGCTGTTTCCCTGGCTTCATCCTCGTCCACCCCCCGGTAAAGCAGGGGCAGCATCACATTTTGAACAGCGTTTAACCGGGGCAGCAGGTTAAATTTCTGAAATACAAAGCCAATCTTTTGGTTTCTTATTGTGGCCAATTGGTTTTCTCCGGCGGTTAAAACATCCAGGTCGTCCAGGTTATATTGGCCGGAAGTGGGTAAATCCAGGCAGCCAAGAATGTTCATCAAGGTCGATTTACCCGACCCCGAAGGCCCCAATATGGCGGTAAAATCTCCTTGCCAAACCTTCAAAGTTACATCATCCAAAACTTTTAGTTCTTCGGCGCCGTTTTTATAAATTTTGTCTATGTTTCGGGCATCAATAATACACTTGATATTGTTGATCATGGCTGCCTGCCGCCACCTATAAAGACCTGGCCTCCCATGCCGCCTGCGCCCGGCGGCACCATATTGGCGGGCCTTTGCTCGCCGTCGCCCGCAGCGTCCTGTCGATTGCCGGGCATGGCCATAATCTGCACAAATACAATGGCTTCATCCTTTTTCCAGACCCGTATAAACTGTTCTTTTTTAATCTCCGATAGCTCCGTGCGGGCGGCTTCACCGGCGCCCCGCTGAACTGTTGCCAGGGGAGTGCCTACGGGGATAATGAATGTTTCCGTTTCTTCGCTGACCTTAAAACCGGCTCTTGGGGCTTGCGGTCTTTGAGCCTGGTTGTCCGGGGGTGCTTCACCGCTGGCAATTGGTTGACGATTGCCTACCGGTATTCCCCCGCTACCGGCAGGCATTTCCGCTATGTATACCGTTACCTCGTTGCCCACAATTTCCTTAACTTTGCCCACCAGGGCCGGCTCGCCTTCCGGAACTACCACCTTTTCGGCATCTACCACGGCAGCAGTGTTGTCAGCATTGGCCGCCCCGGTATCGCTGCCGCATCCGGCAGCAAATAACATGACTAATGCTGCCCCAAAGAGTAAAACCAGCTTGCTATGATGCACATACATCCCACCCCGTCTAGAATTCTGTTAACCTGATCTACGGTTAAATATACCAACCAATTGTAGCAAAACTGTATTGAAAATGTGGGAAATTGTGAAAGAGGAAAGAAGTGGTCAAGGCCTAACCTCGAAGGGTCTTAACGGAATAGAGAGTTTGCTTACTTTATCACCCTCTATGCAGGAACGTAAATCTTGTCCGGCGAAAGCTTTTTATATTTAACAGGGCAACTACAGCATATGTAAGAAATTAGCAGCAACTTGCAACAAATTAAACTTGCAACACCTGGCACCAAATGGTCATCTGCAGTTGCTATATAAATATGTTAAAATGGTAGGGTAAGTTTAAATTCTCTCAGCAAGGGGGTGCAACACGTGGAATATCTTAAGCAATTAAAGATTAATCTGGATCTGTTTAATATTACCAGCATAATTGATATCTTAATTGTTGCTTTCGTGTTGTACCGCCTGATGCTGCTGATCCGGGGCACCCGGGCCGTACAGTTAATTAAGGGCCTGGTGGTGTTGCTGGTGGCTACAGCTGTAAGCAGTCTGCTTAACCTGGATACCGTGCACTGGCTGCTGCGGCAGACCATGACGGCACTGGTGGTGGCTCTGCCCATCGTATTCCAGCCCGAGCTGCGGCGCGCCCTTGAAAAACTGGGCGGCGGCGACTTTTTCGCCCGCCCGCTAAACCAGATGGCCGAGGGAGACCGTAGTGCCCTGATTAGTGAAGTGGTTAGGGCGGTGCAGAATATGGCCAAGTCCCGCACCGGGGCACTAATCATTCTGGAGCGGTCCACCGGTTTACAGGAACATATTGATACTGGTGTCAAGATGGATGCCGAAATAACGGCGGAATTATTAATCAATCTTTTTATCCCCCGCTCCCCGCTGCATGACGGGGCAGTCATTGTCAGGGGTGACCGCATTCAGGCCGCGGCCTGCGTGCTGCCACTGTCTGAAAGCCGGGAACTAAGTCGTGAACTGGGCACCCGGCACCGCGCGGCGGTGGGTCTTACCGAACAGTCAGACGCCCTGGCGGTGGTGGTATCCGAAGAAACCGGCGCTGTTTCCCTGTCCCAGGAAGGCAGTCTATACCGGCGCCTGAACGAGGCCGGTTTACGGGAATTGCTGGACAAGTTCCTGCAGCCCAACTCCACCCGAAGGAACGCCATATCCTCTCTCTGGCAGCGGAGGTGAAACATTGACTTTTCAGTGGCGCGACAACTATATTCGCATTTTGTCGGTATTTATAGCCCTACTACTATGGGTGTATGTGACCAATGAGCAAAACCCGGTCACCGACCAGACCTTTTCCGTGCCGCTGGTGGCCCAGGATACTCCCCGGGGTTACGTTGTCGACGGCTTACCCGGTACGGTTAGCGTACGGGTGCGGGGCACCAGGATTGTCATCGGTACCCTACAACGGGATGATTTTTCTGCCCGGGTCAATCTAGCTGACATTAAAGCTGGTGAGCAGGAAGTCAGAGTACAGCTGACTGCGCCCCCTGAGGTAGAGGTGCTGCAGGTATCCCCTACACTGTTGACGGTGCAGGCGGATCAAATAGTAGAGAAGAACGTTCCGGTCAACGTGGTCATAAAGGGCACGGTGGCTGAAGGCATGCAGGCCGGCGCCCCCGTACTTGAACCGGCGGTGACAACCGTCAGAGGCCCCACCGGGCTGTTGGATGGTATCAGGCAACTGGCTGTTACAGTTGACGTTTCCGGCGCCGATGAAACGCTGACCCGTCAAATGCGCCTGGATACCGGTGTGGAAGGTGTTACGGCAAGCCCGGATCGGGTGACGGTCACGGTGCCCGTAACCACGTTGGCGGTGCAAAGCCTGCCAGTGCGTTTAAGGACGACCGGTGAGCCCGCGGCGGGGTACGAAGTGAGCAGCACCACGGTGCGCCCGCAGACGGTGCAGGTTACCGCCCGGGATAACGTGCTGCGTGGTATCACAACGGTAAGCACTATGGCCCTGGACATTTCCGGCATATCCGGTGATGTGGAAAGGGAAGTGGTGCTGGTACTGCCCAACGGAGCCCGCCAGGTGGAGCCGGATCGGGTAATGGTTACGATAAGTGTTTCCCAGGTGGAAGAAGAGACGCCGCCTCCGGTAGATGAAGGTGAAGGCGGAACCGGAACGGAACCCGAAACCGGCACTGATACAGGGGACAGTAACAGGTGATATGAGATTTATAGATGAATAAACTGTGCTAAAAAGGGGCCTGGCGCCGATTCGTTTTATGAACCGGGTGCCAGGCACCTATTATTATTCCGAGTCTTTTTTTATTTTTGCCACCAGGTCAGGAAGGTATTTCAAGGACTGGTGTTTAAGATTTTTATCGGAGTTTGTTGGAACGCTGGATGTATCTGTAAGATAGCATGGGCCCGCGTAACTTGCAACAAAATCAACTTGCAACACCAGGCACCATAACAAGAGATACGGCTGGAGCTGAAATTAATATGCACAAGGAGATAGTCCTAGCTATCGACGTGGGTACTCAAAGCGTACGTGCCCTGGCCTTTGATCCCCGGGGGCAAATAATCGATTCAGTGCGCATTGTTTACCAGGTGCCCTATAATTCGCCGCGCCCGGGCTGGGCCGAACAGGCCCCGGGATTTTACTGGCGCAATTTGGCGGAATCATGCCGCAAGCTGTGGGCTAGGGGTATTGTGGAACCGGAATCGCTGGCGGCGGTGGCCGTCACCTACCAGCGGTCAACCATTATCAACCTGGATCATAACGGTGACCCACTGCGACCAGCCATGGTCTGGCTGGACCAGCGCCGGGCCCGTAAACTGCCTTCGGTGGGGCCGCTGTGGTCGGCCATTTTTGGCATTACCGGTCTTAGCGGCACCCTGCGCCACGTGCAGGCCGAATCAGAAGCCAACTGGATTCGGGAAAACCAGCCCACCATCTGGGCCAAGACTGCGCATTTTCTGTTGCTGTCGGGTTACATTACATATCGCCTTACCGGCCAGTTTGTCGACTCTACGGGCTGCCAGGTGGGCTTTTTGCCATTTGACTATAAAAGTCAAACTTGGCCGCCGCTTTCCCATTGGAAATGGCGGGCCATACCCATAAATCCCGAAATTCTGCCCACTCTGGTCCCGCCGGGTGACCGTCTTGGTGAAGTTACCGCTGAAGCCTCGGTCTTCACCGGGCTGCCCGAGGGCCTGCCGGTAATCGCCGCTGCTTCGGACAAGGCCTGCGAGGTTCTTGGTGCGGGCTGTCTGGAACCGCACCAAGGCTGCATCGGCTATGGCACCACCGCCACCATTAACGTTAACTCCCAACGATATATTGAGCCTGTACCCCTGATCCCGGCCTACCCCAGTGCCTGCCCGGATGCCTACAATTTAGAGGTGCAGATTTATCGGGGCTTCTGGATGGTTTCCTGGTTCAAGGATGAATTCGCCTGGCCGGAGACGACCCTGGCCCGGCAGTCCGGGGTGGAAGCAGAGGAATTACTTAACCGGCTGGCGGAAAAGGTGCGTCCCGGTTCAGGCGGGTTGGTACTGCAGCCTTTCTGGTCCCCGGGGGTTCGCTATCCCGGACCCGAGGCCAGGGGCGCAATAATTGGATTTAACGGTTCCCATACCAGGGGGCATATGTACCGGGCGCTGTTGGAAGGAATGGCTTACGCGGTGCGGGAAGGACGGGAGAAAATTGAAAAACGCACCAAGGTGCCGGTGGCCGAGCTTTTGGTCTGCGGCGGCGGCTCCAGAAGCGACGTGGTGATGCAGATTACCGCCGACGTATTCAACCTGCCGGCGGTGCGGCCATCGGTTTACGAGGCTTCCGGGCTGGGTGCGGCCATCCTGGCGATGGTGGGAGCGGGGCTTCAGCCCGACCTGCCCACCGCGGTAAAAGAAATGACCGGCACAGGCCAAGTGTTCAAGCCCCATCCCGGTTCAGTGAAAATATACGACGAACTGTACCGCAAGGTATATCGCCGCATGTACAGGAAGATATCCCCGTTGTACAAGAGTATTATGGATATTAAAATACCCTGAAAATACTATAAAAGTTGGTTGTAGTGGGCGCGGCGCTCCGGTGATATCGCTCCGCTCTCTCTTGCAATTCTTATTGTTGTGATTGGAGCGGATTATTTTTACCGCATGGAGCAAACTGCTTAATCATTTGGCCACGCCCTAAGCAGCCATGAATTCGGGGCTATGACGGGCTAATCAACGCATCCAGGTGCACCGTTCGCTCCGGATATCACCGGATCGCCGCGAGGGCTTTTTTTCATCCTACTAATAGCGCCTCGACAGCGGCATGGGCGTCTACCCGAAAGATAGCGTTTATTAATGCGGCACTTTAAAATAGTAAATCCAAGCTGCTATAGCCAAAAAAGTACATGCAAAGGTTAGTCTTAACCACTCCGGCATTGAAACACACCTCCACTAAGTATTTTAAACTTTGGGGGGATAAATCTCAAGTCGTGGCAATTAGTTAATATATACTGTAACTGAAAAAAGTTTGGTGAGGGGTTTGGTTTTGTCTCGCTCTTTAAAACTATGGTCATAAGGCGGTGAATCCTTGGCAGCGGGCTTTTCCTTTATTCATGCTGCGGATCTGCATCTGGACAGCCCCTTTCGGGGCTTTACAACTTTAGAACATGTCGACGAAGCCACCCGGGACAATATACTGGGCCAGCTGCGGGAGTGCACTTTTACCGCGCTGGACAACATTGTACAAGCCTGCCTGACGCGAAAGGTAGATTTTCTGGTGCTGGCCGGGGACATCTACGACCTGGCCGACCCAAGTCTACGGGCCCAGCTGCGCTTCCAAAAGGCGCTGCAACGGCTGGCCGAGGCACAAATTCCGGTTTTTGTGGCCCACGGTAACCACGACCACCAGTCAGGCCAGCAAGCCGCCCTGGACTGGCCGGCCAACGTGCACTTTTTTCCCCCCGGTCAGGTTCAGGCATATCCCGTTTTACGCCAGGGCAGCGAGATAGCCCGGGTGTATGGCATTAGTTACCCCCGGCGCGAGGTCACGGAAAATTACGCTGCTCTGTTCAAGCGGGATTACGACGTGCCTTTTGCCGTGGCGGTGTTGCACTGCAACGTGGGTGGCGGCACCGAACACGCCAACTACGCCCCCTGCACCCTGAATGACCTGGCTAAATCCGGGTTCGACTACTGGGCTCTGGGCCACGTGCACCGGCGGGCTGTGCTGCAGGAGCGGGTTCCCTGCGTGGTTTATCCCGGCGTGCCCCAGGGACGTCACCCCCGGGAGACCGGCGCCGGTGGCTGTTACCTGGTGCAGGTAAGCCCCAATGGTGAAATAGGGCTACAATTTCTAGAGACCGACCCGGTGCGCTGGAAACAGCTACAGGTACCCGTGGAGGACATTACTACAGAACAGCAACTTATAGAACAGCTCATCGACCGACTGGATGAACTGCGTCGGCAGCATAGCGGGCGTTCCCTGGTGGTACGGCTAGAGCTTGGCGGCCGCAGCCCGCTGCACCGGCGGCTTGGTCAGCCTGGAACCGCCCAGGGTCTACTAGAGGAATTACGCCGGCATTACGCCGCTTCCGCCGGGCTTTTTCTGTGGCCCGAGTCCCTGCGGGTGGCCACTGCATCTCAAGTAGACATGGCATCTTTAGAGGGTAGTGCAACCCTGGCCGGTGATCTACTGGCCATTGCCGCCGAGGCTGGTCGTCCCGGTGAACTAAGGGAAAGATTGCAGCAGGCTCTGGCTCCCCTGCACGAAAAGGCAGGCCGCCAATTTACCCCGCCCGGGGAAGCAGATTTTGACGCCCTGCTCGCCGAGGCCCGGGACACCGCCCTGGATTTGCTGTTGGGGGAGGATGATGACCGGTGAGGCTAGCTGGGCTTTACGTGGACGGGTGGGGTATACTGCACGACTTCACTCTGGGAAAAAATGATCTGGGCCGGGGTTTGAATATTGTTTTCGGGCCCAACGAGGCCGGCAAATCCACTCTGCTGTCTTTCATCCGTGCAATACTTTTTGGTTTTAAGGCCGGGGGCGCGGGTTACGAGCCGCTGCAGGGCGGACGCCGGGGCGGGCACCTACTGTTGGAGGACGGCCAAGAGCTATACCGGGTGGAACGCTATGGCCGGGGTAAAGGCAAGGTTACGGTAGAACTACCCGGTGGCGACAAGACTGGGGAAGATTACCTGCGCACCCGCCTTTTGCGGGGCATTGGCCCGGTGCTGTTTAACAATGTTTTCGCTCTGGGCATGGATGAACTGCGCCGGCTTGACGAGTTGCAAAGGGATGAAATTAGCGCGTACATATACGGGGCAGGCACCGGGGCCAGCCCCCGCCGCCTGGCTGCCGCCGTGGCGGAACTGGATAAAACAGCGGATAACCTGTTCCGGCCCCGGGGGCGCACTCCGGAGATTAACGAGCTGCTTCATGAGCTGGACAGCCTGGACCGGAAAATAAAGGGCTTAGAGCAGCAGCCCAAGTGGTACTTTGAGCTGCGGGAAAAGCTTGCGGCATTGGAACAACAGCGTGACACTCTGAAGCAGGAACTAACCGCGGGCCGCCGGCAGGCCCAACACCTGGGCATCCTGAACAAAGCCCGGGGTCTGTGGGTAGAACTGCTGGAATGCCGGGCCGTACTGCGTGAACATAATGATGTCAACGTCAATACTAACGCCAATGTAACGGTAGATTTAGGCCAAAAAATTGAGATCCTGGAACAAGCCGCAAGGGATCTGGACAGGCTGGAAAGCGCCAGCCCTCTATTAGATGAGCGACGGCAGCAACTGGAACAGCTAAAGGGGCGTCTGCACCGGCTGGAGCAGGCGCTGAGCCAGGCTGGTAGTGGCCGGGTCAGCCCCTGGCCCGCCCTGGCGGCGGTGCTGGTGCTGGGCATCCCGGGCGCCGCCCTGATGTTCCGCGACACTGTGCCGGGTTTGCTGCTGGCAGGCGCGGGCTTGTTTCTGGCAGTGCTGCTGTGGACCGTACCGTCAGCCCGGGCTGGTGAAAAACGGCGTCGGGAGAAGGAACTTCGTGCAGAACTGGCGCCGCTGACCGAAGAGCGAACAGCGGTTGAGGCTCAGCTAAACCGGCTGGCTCGGGAGCGGGTCGCGCTGGAGACCGGTCTGCGGCAGGCGGCCTTGACCCTCACCGGGCAAGAGAGTCTGGCACGGGAGGATATAACGGCACTGCGGCGGCAGTTGCTGGGCCAACGAGACACCCGCCGCCGGTTGGAAGAATTGCACCGTCAGCTTACCGGCATGGCCGGTTCCCCCGCCGAACTGACCCAGATGGAGCGGGAACTGGCCGCTGGGAAGGGCAGCGCCGGCGAATTAGAAAAAATTCAGGCTGTCCTGGCCGATCTGGAAGAACAGCTGAACCGGCTGGTTGAGCAGGCTGCGGGCGTAAAGAATGAAATGGAAGCGTTGGAAACCGGCGAGGAACTTGCTCTGGCCTTGCAGCAGCGGGAAATGCTGCGAGCTAAACTGTCCTCAGCCGCCCGGCAGTGGCACACAGCCGTTCTGGCGCGCACCCTTTTGGATCTGGCCCGGGAAAAACACGAACAGGAGCGCCAGCCCGCTGTACTGGCCCAGGCCTCGGAGTATATCGGCCCCATGACTGGAGGGCGTTATACCCGGGTGGTGGCTCCAGTGGGGGCGGCCCAGATGCTGGAAGTGGAAGAGCCCGGCGGCCGCCGGGTACCTGCCCGCGCTTTAAGCCGTGGCGCAGCGGCCCAGCTATACTTGGCGGTGCGGCTGGCCCTGGCCCGCCACCTGGGCACCGTGCTTACTCCCATGCCCATAATCCTGGACGACGTAACGGTAGACTTCGACGCCAGTCGCCTGCTGGGCGCGCTACAGGTGCTGGCCCGGGTAGCCCAAGAACAGCAGGTGTTACTGTTCACCTGCCACCAGCACATTCTAACCGGCGCCCGGGAACAAGCCCCCGGCGCCGCACAAATCAAACTTCTTTAAGTTGCGTATTTTGCAGCTTTCAACTTGCAACACCTGGCACCAAAGCGAAGAATCTTTCTTATTTACAAAAACAATTCCCGAATTTCTTGTTCGGTCATTTTAGTGAGCATTGTTTCACCGGGCTGGATAACCGACTCAATCATGGCTTTTTTCTTTTGCTGCAGAGCATAAATTTTTTCTTCAATGGTACCCCTGGTAATCAGCTTGATCACCTGAACCGAATGCTGCTGCCCGATACGATAAGCGCGGTCGGTGGCCTGTTCTTCCACGGCCGGGTTCCACCACGGGTCATAGTGGATTACCATGTCGGCACCGGTTAAATTTAAACCCGTTCCCCCGGCTTTCAAGGAAATCAAAAAGGTGTCTCTTGCTCCCTCGTTAAAAGCGTGTACCATTTTACCCCGGTTTTCCATCTTGGTGGCACCGTCCAGATAGAAGTAGGCTATTTGTTCTGTGTCCAGGTAGTTCCGGATGATTTCCAGCATGCTGGTGAACTGCGAGAACAGCAGTATCCGGTGGCCGCTTTCTATGGCATCTCCCATTATTTCTCTTAAATACAGCAGCTTGCCGCTGTCTCCCTGGTAGTCTTCCAGGAAAGTGGCCGGGTGGCAGCAAATCTGGCGCAGTCTGGTTAACAGGGCTAAGATTTTAATCTGACTTTTTTCAAATCCCCGGGCGGCTATGGTTGCTTCAATTTCGCCCTTGGCCTTCTGCAGATAGGCCAAATAAACCATTTTTTGATCCTCGGTTAAATCAGTCAGTACTTTGCTTTCAATTTTGGGAGGCAGCTCCTGCAGCACATCCTTTTTCATGCGCCGCAGTATGAAGGGGGTGATTTGCTTTTGCAGTTCTCTCAGAGCCATTGGGTTCTGGTCTTTAACAATGGGCCGCTCATATTTTTTCATAAATTTTTGGTTCGTTAACAGATAACCGCGCATGGCAAAATCAAATATAGACCACAGTTCGGTAAGGCTGTTTTCCAGGGGCGTGCCGGTTAAGGCGAAATATCCCCGGGCCTTAATTATCTTTACCGCTTTGGCGCCCAGCGAGTGGGGGTTTTTAATCTGCTGCGCTTCGTCCAAGAAACAGTAGCCAAACTCCAAATCTTTGTACAGTTCCACATCCCGGCGGATTAAGGCGTAGGAAGTGACCACCAGGTCGGCCTGCTGGGCCTCTTGCAACAGAATCTCCCGTTCTCCAGGGAGGCCGGAAACCACCATTACCTTCATGCCGGGGGCGAATTTCCGGGCTTCTTCCTGCCAGTTGTAGACCACCGAGGTGGGGGCAATCACCAGCGCGGGCGCCGGCACCCGCTCTTTTTCGGACAAGATAAAAGCAATGGCCTGGATGGTTTTGCCCAACCCCATGTCATCCGCCAATATTCCACCCATGCCGTACATGGCCAGCGTTTTTAACCATTTGAACCCGGTTTTCTGGTAATCACGCAGCACGCCGTTAAAGCTTGGCGGGATGGTAAATTCCATATCCCGCGGTTCATTGATGTTTTGTACCAACCGCTTGAAGGCCGGGTTTCTATCGAACCGCAGGTTGGATTCCCGCAAACAGCGGTCTATATACAGCGCCCGGTACCCTGGTATGGCAAGCGTTTTTTTGGCCAGTTCGCGCGGTGCAATGTCCAGCGCGTCAATCATTTGCATGGCCTGCTCCAGGTTTGAATCCGGCGTGTCCAGCGGTAAAAATGAGCCGTCCTTTAAGCGGTAATATTTTTTTTTCTCGCGTAGCGATTGGAAAATACCACCCAGCTCGGCAACGTCAATACCTTCCAGATCAAAGGAAAACTCCAGCATCCCGTTGTCCTCGTTCAGGCGGACGCCCCCGGTGAGAACCGCCGCACTCCTGGTACGCATACTGCGAAAGCTTTCGGAATAAAAAACTTCGGCCCGGGCCTGCACTTCGGGCAGCATATGACATACAAACTGGTAGACCGCTTCGTCCTCTTTTAAATATAGATTTCCGTTCAGGGTGCGAAACTCCGCTTTCTCGAACAGGTTGGTGATGGCTCTTTCACCTTCGGCGTCGCGAACCAGTATTTTGCCTCCTGCCTGGAGGCCCGGCCCGCCGGCAAAGGGGTTAAATTGTATTTCACCGTAACCAAACTCAACTCTAGCCGTAACTGCGTCGTCCTCTTTATCCAGGTAAACTTTAACGTGTAAATTAGCCTCATGCAATATTTCTTTAACCTCAGTTGCAATTTGCACTTCCCCAATTTGCTTCAATATCGGCAGCAATTCCCCGACTAAACGTTCTTTTTGGTGGGTGGAAAAAGAGACGCCGGCGGGGGACTGCAATAAAGCTTTCAAAAAAGGTAAAAAGAATTTATTTTGCCGGTCCGAAAGTTTGTAAACCTTGCCTTCCAGGAAAAAATACTCTCCATCTTCCAGCAGGGGAAACAGTTTAATCTTCTGCCATTGCAAAAGCAGGTCGTCCTTGCTTTTACCCAGTGTAAAATGGAGCGGCAGATCCTGTTCCACAATCATCACATCTTTGTGTTCAGCTTCATTTAGTTTTAAATTGAATTCATGAGCATGGGCATGCAAAATCGAAAGCAATCTTTTAGCCGCTGCCGGAGTTAAAAAGACGTGTTTGCCTTTGAACAGTTTTTCCTGGCCGTTTGACCAACGCGATGACCAGGGATCCTTGATTTGTTCCTCCATTTCATACAACTCATGCAGCAGGCTGATAATGGGCTTGTCCCCGGGTTGGAATTCGTGCGTATCCGGGTCTAGAGTAAACTGCTTGCCGAATTCGATGATCCCCCCGTTGTGGGCGACCTCAACCAGGTGCTTAACGTTTTTAACAACGTAAGGCTTTTTCTCACCCAGGCGCAAAGAAAGGGCTGAAACCGGTTTGCGCATATAGTGCCTGGTTTCATGATATATTTCCAGGGTTATTTCCAGGTTGATGGGCCTTTTTGACGGCGTGTTCAGGTGATACTCGAAATAATCAAGTATCTCATCCGCCGGCTGTAAACTAGCATCTATTCCATTGGCTTTATCCGCCGCCTGTACGATTTTGTACCTGTGTTGGCAAGCCTTTAAAAGGGCGACAATATGCTTACAGGCCCCGTTGTACTGGAAATAGGCGGGGCAGTCGCAGGACATGTAAATTACTTCCCCTGTTTTTGAAAAGCCAACGTCTACTTCGTAATCATCACTGCCCACAACTACGGCAGAAACGCTTAAGTCTTCCTCGCCAGGCCCAATATCGGTCACCCGGTTGGATCGATAATAGGCCAGGCCTTTGTTAAAAACCCGTTCGTTTGTCGCCAGTTCCTTGATCATCCCATCAGTTATGGTAAACATAAACCCCCCGCGCTAACGATGTAAATTCTATCCGGTGTTCTGTCTATTATATTCTACAGAAAAACGAAACAAATTTCGAGTATCTATACCACCATCTACCGGCATTACGAACCGAACGCCGGCGAGGAGGCCGGCATACCATATACAAGAGTCATAAATATTGCATATGAATATTTATTTACTATAATTTTACACAATTCCAAGTGTTTCTAAAAAAGTACAATTGCGCAATTCCCTCAAACCGCATCTTAAATTGACATCACCGCCCCTGGGCGCATATAATTAGGGGTGTTTATTGTTAGCGGGAGGTAGTTTTATCTATGACACGGTTATTCGGCACCGATGGCGTCCGCGGCGTGGCTAACCGCGATCTCACCCCGGAATTGGCCTTTAAACTGGGCCGGGCCGGGGCGTACGTGATGGCCAGAAGCGGAAGCGGTCGCATGGTGGTGGGCCGGGATACCCGGATTTCCGGGGACATGCTGCAGGCCGCCCTGTCCGCCGGCATCTGCTCTGCCGGTGTAGATGTGCTTAATGTGGGCGTTATCCCCACCCCGGCGGTGGCGCTGTTAACCAGGGATCTGGGCGCCGATGGGGGCGTGGTCATCTCGGCTTCGCACAACCCGGTGGAAGATAACGGCATTAAATTCTTCGGTCCCAGCGGCTTTAAGCTGTCCGACGCCAAAGAGCGGCTAATCGAGGAAATGCTGGCCGACCCCACCCATGAGGTACCCACCCCGGTGGGCGTGAACGTGGGCAGAATCCAGCGGGTGCCCGATGCCGATGACCGTTACGTGGCCTTCCTCAAGCAAACAATAAACTTGGATCTAAAAGGCTTGAAAGTAGTGGTAGACTGCGCCAACGGTGCGGCATATCGGGTAGCCCCCCGGGTACTACAGGAACTGGGTGCCGATGTGGTGCCTGTGTTTAACACCCCTGACGGGGTGAACATCAACAGCGGTTGCGGCTCCACCCATCCTAATGACCTGCGGCAAACAGTAATCCGTACCGGCGCCCACTTGGGTCTGGCCCACGACGGGGATGCCGACCGGCTAATCGCCGTGGATCACCGGGGCGAACTGGTGGACGGCGACCAAATCATGGTTATGTGTGCCCGGCACTTGAAAGCTCAGAACAGGTTGCCCAAGAACACACTGGTGGTCACCGTCATGAGCAACATGGGACTGCATATCGCCATGCGGGAAGCGGGCATTGAAGTGGCTCAAACCGCGGTGGGCGACCGCTACGTGCTGGAAGAACTGCTGCGCACCGGCGCCACCTTTGGCGGCGAACAGTCGGGCCATATTTTGTATCTGGACTACAGTCCCACCGGTGACGGCATCCTTACTGCTCTGCAGCTTCTTGCAGTGGTACAGTCCACCGGACGCAGTCTGGCGGATCTAGCCGCCCAAATGGAACGTCTGCCCCAGCTGCTGGAAAACGTGAAGGTGGGCAACAAACACCGGGTAATGTCCAGCCCAGAATTGGCCCGTGCAATTAAGGAAGCGGAAAAACATCTGGACGGCCAGGGTCGTGTACTGGTACGCCCCTCGGGCACCGAATCCCTGGTCCGGGTAATGGCCGAATGTCGGGACGAAAACCAAATGCGGCAGGTGGTACAGGAACTGGTTGAACTGGTGCAGGGTCTGTAACAGGCCCAATCGGAAGTACGGAATTATTTTTAAACATGAAAATTAGGAGGTGACCCGATGCCGCCGGAGGAGAACGGCGGAACCTTAAGTAAAAACTGAATCTTTCAAGCGCCAGAACCCGGCGTGTTGCCGGGTTGACGAGGAGGGAGTTTAATCGAGTTTTTCGGCGGATGCTCCCCGGTCGGCCACGACCGTAAAAGGTACTACAAAACCAGCGGGTAACCGCAGGGACAAAGGGTGCCTGGTGGCCAGATCATTGGCATATATATACCTATAAGCCGTCAATTAAGGTATGCCTTGTGACGGTATTTTTATTGCCTTTTTTAAAATTGAAATGTAACGGAGGACTAAATATATGTGTGGAATAGTTGGTTACCTGGGCCAGCGCCAAGCCGCGCCCATCCTGCTGGAAGGATTGCAGCGCCTGGAATACCGTGGCTACGACTCCGCCGGGGTCGCCGTCATAGAAAACAACGCCATTAGGCTGGATAAGAAAGTGGGTAAACTGGTTAACCTGCGTGAAAAGCTAAACGGTTCCATGCCCCAGTCCACCGTGGGCATCGGACACACCCGCTGGGCCACCCACGGGAAACCCAGCGACAGAAATGCTCACCCGCACCTGGACTGCTCGGGTCGCTTTGCGGTGGTGCACAACGGGATTATCGAAAATTACATCACCCTGCGGGAATGGCTTATTTCCAAGGGGCACCAGTTCCGCTCCGAAACCGACACCGAGGTGTTGCCGCACCTGGTGGAGCAGTTATACAACGGCGATCTGGTTGAAACCATGCTGCGAGTGGTCAAGAAAGTAGACGGCTCCTTCGCCGCCGTGGCTCTGGCCTTGGATGAACCGGGTCGACTGGTGGCCGCCCGCCAGGACAGCCCGCTTGTGGTGGGCTTGGGCGAGGGGGAGAACTTCCTGGCCTCGGACATCCCGGCACTCTTGAGCCACACCCGACAGACCTACATCCTGGAAGACGGTGAATTTGCCGTGTTGACCCGGGAGCGGGTGGAAGTACTGGATCGCGGCGGCAGCCGGGTGGATAAAAAAATCTTTCACGTTAAATGGGAAGCCGCCCAGGCCGAAAAAGACGGCTACGCCCACTTTATGCTCAAAGAAATTCACGAACAGCCCCGGGCGCTGCGGGAAACCCTGGGCGGGCGCATCGCCCCGGACGGCAGCGGCGTGGTGCTGGATGAACTGAACATCCCGGAGCAGCAGATCCAGGACATCAACAAAATCTTCATTACCGCCTGCGGTACCGCCTTCCACGCCGGCGTGGTGGGAAAATACATTATCGAAGACCTGGCCCGGGTGCCGGTGGAAGTGGATATTGCCTCGGAATTTCGCTACCGGAACCCCCTGGTGGACGATAAAACTCTGGTCATCGTAATCAGCCAGAGCGGCGAGACCGCCGACACCCTGGCGGCGCTGCGGGAAGCCCGGCGTAAGGGCGCCCGGGTGGTGGCGGTGACCAACGTGGTGGACAGTTCAGTAGCCCGGGAGGCCGATGACGTAATATACACCCACGCCGGCCCGGAAATCGCCGTGGCCTCCACCAAGGCTTACTCCACCCAGCTAATCTGCATGTACCTGCTGGGGCTATACCTGGCCCAAAAGCGCGGTACCCTGTCGGCGGAAGAAACCGCCCGTATTGTGGGTCAGTTAAAGAAACTGCCGGAGAAAGTCAGCGCCGTGCTGGAAAACGGCAAAGAGATTAAGGACTTCGTGCGGCGGCACGTCGACTGCCCCAGCTTCTTTTTCATCGGCCGGGGCGTGGACTACGCCGTAGCCATGGAAGGCTCCCTGAAGCTAAAGGAGATCTCCTACATCCATGCCGAGGCCTACGCCGCCGGTGAACTAAAGCACGGCACCTTGGCCCTGATTGTGGAAGGCGTGCCCGTGGTGGCTCTGGCTACCCAGGAAACCCTGTTTGAAAAAACGGTCAGTAACATTAAGGAAGTAAAGGCCCGGGAAGCCACCGTGCTGGCCCTGGCACCACATACCTTGGACGAGGTGGCCAAAGTGGCCGACGAGGTTATCTATATACCGCAAACCCACCCTGCATTAACCCCTGTGCTGGCGGTGGTACCACTGCAATTGCTGGCTTATCATATGGCCGTGGCCCGGGGTTGTGATGTGGATCAGCCACGGAATTTGGCCAAGAGCGTGACAGTGGAATAAAGTTTGAATTAAAATTTTTGCTGTTTGTCGTGAGAAAATAAAGTTGTACACTGAAAAATAATGTTGTACACCAGAAACTAAAGTTGTACACTGGGGCCAGTTAGATGGCTAAATATTAAATAATATATGTAGAATGTTACTTAGAAGCTAAAGAGGCCTAAAACGGCCTCTTTTTTTAGCAGCATTCAGCAGGATCAGTTGTACCATGAACTGTCAGTAATTGTATAAATAGTTGTCTATAGTTTTTGACCGTACAGTTGTAAGTGATAATTTTTATAAATAGTGTTCACCGATATGGTACAATCGCTAAGTCAGTTGTTCATAATATTTGAGAAACGGTTGGAGCAATACCTTTAAACTGTAACCAACGCTCATAATATAATAAGGAACTATGTTCTCATTGCCGTATGAATTAGCTAGGGCCCACATAATACAAATAAGTGGTACAGCTTAATAATACATCTCTATGTAGCTGTAAGCTTTATTTAATAAGTCTTTGTCCTTGATTTTGTATTTTACCCATACTACTGAATTCAAAGCTTTTTTGACCTCTTGTTTTCCTGTAGATGTATCCTGCCATCCATCAAAACGCACAATTTTAACAATTCCATCAATGTCCTTAACAATGCGTTCAACTATTATTGGCGTATTCTTGTTTTTCACGCTATTAAATAGTTCTGTGAGAGCTGCTTTACCTTTATCAATTTCTTCTTCGGGTACAGTTTCTTTTTCCGCTTCAGCTGCATCCTTTGCAAGCTCGAGAAGTCTTTTTAAAAACTCTATACTTGTAATTAAGCCTTGTTCATGTTTTTCTCTTAGTTCTTCGAGCCTTTCGCCCAACATGGTAAATTTTGGATTATTCCCATGCGCCTGGATTCGCGCAACAAGATTGATTTGAATTCTTTTGGCTGCTTTAACTGGATCCTTACGCCCTTCAAGATATTCATCGATTATATCCGCATCAAGACGTAGAATATCTAAGTCATCGTGTACTTTTTCAACTTTTACATTTTCATGTACCAGTTCAATCGTTTTTGCTCCAAGGGCCGCCCAAATTAGCGCCCCTCTGTTATCTGTAGGCTTTACGGACTCATAGACTTTCGTGAGCCACAAATAATCAGATTTATATGGAGCTAAAAATTGGTCCGGAGAAAGAGCATCCCAAGCGCGATTGAGCACACGATAATCTGCCCCAAATTGGTCTTTCTCTTTGTTAGTAGGTAGACATTCTTGTGCTGCAACAAGCCCTTCCCATCCTTCAACAGTGCGATCAACACCGTGGAAATACCCTAAACACTTTTTAACAAATTTTGGTAACCCCTTTTTAACTTCATCAATATTTGTGATTACCTTTTGCACATTCTTTTCATCAAAATCAAGAGCGTTTGCGACGTCGTCAAATATTCCTATATAATCAACAATCAGTCCGTGCGTCTTTTCCTGACCAAATACGCGATTTGTGCGGCATATTGCCTGTAAAAGTGTGTGATCTTTCATAGGCTTATCAAGATACATGGCTTGGAGAATAGGCGCGTCAAAACCTGTTAATAGCTTTGATGTAACGATTACTAATTTAAGAGGGCTGTCTTTTTCACGAAAGTAGTCAAGAAGTTTGGCTTCTACATCACGGTCGCGGCGATAAGCTTTGTACTTGTCTTCTTTGTCATTGTTAGTGTCCATTACAATAGTTGTTGCTTCTTCACCAAGCAATTGACCAAGTTCTTGTTTATAAAGCAAGCAACACTCACGGTCATAACAAACAACTTGTCCTTTAAAGCCATTTGGCTCAATTTTTTCCTTAAAATGTTTTGCAATATGCTCGCATACTTTTTTTATTCTGTCCGTCGATTTCATGACTGCTTCAAGTTTAACACGACGTGCAAGCTCGGCCTTTTCCAGCTTGGTTAAGTCTTTTGTTAGCTGTTCAAAAGCTTTATCAACAACATCTTGATTTATATGTAAATCAACAGGAACAGCTTCAAAATGAAGTGGCAAAGTTGCTTTATCTCTTATAGAATCAGAGAATGAATAACGACTCATGTAACCGGATTTATCTTCAACTGCACCAAATGTATAGAATGTGTTTTTGTCGGTTCGGTTAATAGGAGTACCAGTCAAACCAAAGAAAAATGCATTTGGGAGAGCTGTACGCATTTTTTCACCAAGGTCACCTTCTTGGGTTCTGTGTGCCTCATCTACCATTAAAATAATATTATCTCGCTGGTTAAGAACGCTATCAACCTCACCAAACTTAAATATCGTTGTGATGAGAATTTTTCTCATATCGCCTTTAAAGAAGTTCACAAGGTCTTCTTTGCTGCTTGCACTGGCCATGTTTGGTATGTCTGACGCATTAAATGTTGCAGTAATCTGTGTTTCAAGGTCAATACGGTCATCCACGATTACAACAGTTGGGTTTTTCAGTTCGGGAGTCATGCGCAATTTTTGTGCGGCAAATACCATTAGCAGTGATTTGCCACTGCCCTGAAAATGCCAGATAAGACCTTTTCTCGGGTATCCCGCTTTTACACGTTCAACAATGAGATTTGCACCTTCAAACTGCTGATAGCGGCAAATAATTTTATATTTCCGGTATCTTTTATCCGTAGCGAATATAGTGAAGAATTGGAAAATATCCATTATTATTTCAGGTTTTATCATTGATAAGACACTACGTTGTACATCAACAAGTTTACCTTCTGATTTATTTTCGGCAGTGTGCCAGGGTCCCCAAAGGTTTATGGGCATGCCAACAGACCCGTAACGATAGCACTTTCCTTCGGATGCAAAATTAAAAACATTTGTTACAAACATTTGAGGTATGCTCTTCTCATATGCAGAAATGTCTCCAGCACCATCCATCCAGGTAATAGCATTTCTGGTTGGAGTTTTAAGCTCACCGATAGCAATAGGGAATCCGTTAATAAGCAGTACTATATCCAGCCTTTTGCCGCCATCTTCCTTAGGGAAAACCCACTGATTGGTGACAACATACTCGTTAAGAGCAAGGTTTTCCTTTGTAAGGGTACCAAAAAAACGAATAGGAATCATTCTGCCGTCCTTACCAAACGGATATGAATTCTCTTCGAAAATCATTTTTTTAAAGATTTCATTTTGCGTGACTAAGTTGTGGGGCTGCACAGTTAGAATTAACGTACGAAGCTTGTAAATCACCTCATCTGCACGTGAAGGATCCTCAGTTATTTCAGGGTTGAGGCGAATAAGGGCTTCTCGCACCATAGGTTCAACCATAACATCTGAATGTTGGCGTGGAAGCTCTTCTGAGGGAAAGTATTTCCAGCCGTTTTTACTTATACTTTCAATCATCATTTTTTCAAGATCATTTTCAGTGAACATTGATGTTACCTCCAAAATAGTTTTATCCGATATATTGTTTCATGAGGGATTTAACTGTATTTTCAAGGTTTAAAATAGTTTGTTGCAGTTTTAATTTTGATTTATCGATCTGCTGTAGAAAATCTACGAACCGATTTTGAAGCTGTAAAGGCGGAATTGCAAGCTGGAGATTTTTAATTATAGTAAGATTGAGGCCGTTCATTATTGCTCCCTTGGTTTGTGCATGAAGTTGTTCTAGGACAACCGGGTGCTGCTGAAATGCATAACAGATAAAATTGGGATTGACAACACCTTTATCCAACGTCAAGCAAGCAAGGTGCTTGGTATTAATCGCTTTTGGAAAGTTTTCTGGAATAACAGCTGAGCGTCCTACAGTCCCCATGATAGTTATAATTACGTCGCCAGAATGTACGGTGTACCTTTTTAATTGCTCATATTTCTCTTCCGTTATGTATCTCATACGATTGTATGTGAAATGATTTTCTACTGCGTTATCAATACCAAGAACAAAAACACCACTGTCTACAAATTCAGAATGACGTAGAGCACTTCCAAAAGGGCCTGACCTAATACTACCCGGTCGTTTTTTAACAATGTCTATGATTTTCTTTATGGGCCAGTTAACATTTTCTTTGGTATCAGTACTAAACATCTCGATAAATTGGGCCTTTACAAGATCATCGGTTAAAGAGGGTAGTTTTTTATAAGCCCCCTTAGCATCATAAGCTGCCCAAAGCAATTCTGAAAAACGTTTTTGCTCGTCCATTGTAGGTAGATCAAACTCAAAATCTTTTAATTGGCTCCATTTGATTCTTCTGGTAAGTGATCCAGTCGAGTTTGCGACAATGAAATCCCATAGTTTTTTACTATAAAGAACAGCTATTAAGAACCCATCAGAAATCATATTGGGTTTTTCCCGGATAGTTAAAATATCCGCTGAACAGACACCCTCAAAATTTGCACGGGGTGCTCTTTCCCTAAAATCACTTCCATATAAGCTTCGGCGAACCAAAAGATAATCTCCAGACTTAAATGCTTTTTGAGCAGATTTTATTTTTTTTGCAGATGCTTTCCTACTTATCCTAAAGTCAAAACCATCTATACAATCCGAACCAATATACCACTCATACTCTGAAGATGATGGATCGCTTACACGGACGGAATACTCTTCTGCAACATCTCCAAGCTTAACTTTTTTCCAATTTAATCGATCCATATGGGGCAGTACAGTAGCGGCCTCCAAGTTTTTTCTTTCTTTGTATATTACCCCTGGAAGAGCGCGAAGGGTTTCTTGTAGTTTATCTGAACTATCGATGTAGTCTTGGATAAATGCCAACAACTGAACCGTATCGTCGTATATAACTTCAGCATCGTCATTCTCACGGACATATAGCTTAATATTCAGGTTTCCATTATTAGACAATACATCGTCGATGGGAACAAATTTTGAAAAACCGGGGAAGTCAGAATCACTGTTATATGCATTTGCTATTTTTTGTATATCTTCTGGGTACAAATATGACTGTGTCTTTTCTTTATGTAGGCATTTTTCTGCTTCAATAAAAATAATACGCCCTTTGCGATTAAACCGTTTAGTCATCCGGCAAATTAGAATACAAGATTCAAGTCCGGAGTTATAGAACAGATGCCTGCCAAGTCCTATTACCGCTTCAATACAATCTGACTTAACAATTTCACGGCGAATATCTTGTTCCTCTGTACGGTTAAGAACACCGTGAGGCAAAAGAATGGCGCATCTTCCTGTCTGTTGTTTTAAGCTTTTAAGTATATGCTGAATAAAAGCGTAATCGGCCCTAGACTGTGGTGGTGTACCAAAGGAGTTTCTGCCGAATTTATCAGATGAAAAAGATTCGCGATCCCACTGCTTAATAGAGTATGGCGGGTTAGCAAGCACCAAGTCGAACTGCATAAGCTGACCGTTTTCGATAAAAGCGGGATTTTTCAATGTATCATCGTTGATAATGTTAAAATCCTTTACGCCATGAAGGAATAGATTCATTCGGCCAATAGCAGATGTAAGTGCATTAATTTCCTGACCATATATTTTTACATTTCTCCATTCAAAGCCCTGTTGCTTCAAATAGGCGATAGAGGATATAAGCATTCCAGCACTGCCGCAAGTAGGGTCATAAATGCTTTCACCGGATTGTGGTTTTAACATTTCCGTCATAAGATGGACAACGGTACGATTGGTATAAAATTCTTGAGCAGTATGGCCGCTATCATCAGCAAACTGTTTAATTAAATACTCATAGCCTTGGCCAAGTTCATCTTCAGGACAGTTTTCCATCGAAAGTGTTTTGGTGGATAAATGTTCAATCAGATCTTTAAGTAACTCGTCTGGTAAACGGTTTTTGTTCGTCCAAGCACCGTCGCCAAAAACGCCATGCAGTTTTTCAACATTTGCTCTTTCAATGGCGCGAAAGGCATTGACGATTGCGACACCAACGTTTTCGGATACGGAGCGAACATCTTTCCAATGATAACCTTTTGGAACGATGAATCTATGGTTTTCTTCCCATTCAAGGGCCTCTTCATCATCGTCATACTCTTTTAAAATTTCGGCACATTCCTCGTCATAGACATCACAAATGCGTTTGAAAAACATAAGTGGAAAAATATATTGTTTATATGCTCCTGCATCAATATGGGTGCGAAGGAGGACAGCAGAATCCCAGAGATATGATTTTAACTCATCGAGGGTAATACAATTACTCATTGAGGTATCCCCCTTCAATCAATAATCTTTTAAAATTTTCTTCTGCAGCAATGGCCTTATCAAGTGCCAGTAAAAAATTTTTCTTTACTTCTTTAGGGGAGATTGACTCTAGCGCTGCTTTTTCGATGTAGCTATTCACTGAAAGTGTATAGTTTTTTAATCTAATGTCTTCTATGGTAGCTATTTTTGACTTCTCAATTACATCTTCATAAGCCTTATAAAGATTAAATGATTCTTCAACATTTATCTCTGTCATTATGTTTTGCGCACGCTGCGCAGTATAGATATTTGAAGCATCAATTAAGCAAACTTTACCTTTATGATTAGCCTGTTTGTTATTGTTGAGTATCAAAATACAAGCGGATACGCCTGTACTATAAAACATCCCGCTAACAAGTGTGATTACACATTCAAGTTTGTCTGATTCAATAAGCTGTTTGCGGATTTCGCCCTCTTTCCCCCCATGAAATAGTACACCTTGCGGTAGCACAACAGCGCATCTACCAATCTTTTTATCCATAGATTTAACCATGTGTTGAAGCCATGCGAAGTCAGCGCTGGAGTCTGTTGGGCTGCCCCACAGGTTTCGCCCATAAACATCTGAAGCAAATTGATCTGCCCCCCAACTTTTCAGTGAAAAAGGAGGGTTAGCAATAACGCAATCGAAGGTTTGTAACTGGCCACGATATATGAAAAGCGGGGAGCGCAGGGTATCTCCCTGTTTTATGTTGAAATCACGAGCCCCATGTAAAAACAGGTTCATTCGCGCGATGGCAGATGTGGCTAGGTTTTTTTCTTGCCCATAAATCTTGCCGTAGGTGCTTTGGTCATTGTTTATATTACGAATTGCTTCGATTAACATTCCACCGGTACCGCAAGCCGGGTCATATACTGTTTCACCCGGTTTAGGATCGAGGATTCTAACCATCAACTTAACAACCGAACGAGGTGTGTAAAATTCACCTGCGTTCTTCTTTGACAGATCAGCAAATCTTTTAATTAAGTATTCATAGCTATCGCCCATAACATCAGATGAATAATTCTCGTTGCCCACTTTGATTTTAGACATGTGCTCAATCAGATCTTTGAGTCTTTCATCTGATAGTTTGTTTTTATCAGTCCAGTTAGCGTCATCAAAACTTGAGAAAACCCCAAATAGCGTGTCAGGATTTGCACGCTCAATTCCAACCATTGCGTCTACAATAGCTTTTCCGACATTCTCTAATCTTTCACGTACATCGTTCCAATGGCAACCATCCGGAATAATAAAGCTATGGTTTTCCGGAAAAGAAGCATACTCTTCATCTCCACCAGATTCCTCTAGTGCTTTTACAGTTTCCTCATCATAAACATCCGACAAGCGTTTAAAGAATAAAATCGGTGTAACATAACTTTTATATTCATCTTGGTTTATTGGCCCACGAAGGATATTACAGCATTCAAATAAATGTGAAAACAATGCTTGGCTGGTTGTCTGCTCATTTTTTGCAAAACTCATGTTTAGATCATCATCCGCAATATTAACAGCAGAAGCAATCATTTCCTCTCGTTTTCCAGTTTTTACTTTCTTACCGTTTTTTGATTTCTTAATGGCAACTGTTTTGTCTCGATTAATTTTTTCAAGCTTAGAAGGATATTTATTTTCAAAAGCAACCAGTATTTTCATTAAACGCTCATCAAGATATGTTAGAGCATGCTTTCTAATATCAGTTGGAATGCCATAATAGACCTCGGCGATGCCACCGGCTATGGCTGCAAGAGTGTCGCTGTCTCCACCAATAGAGATAGCATTGCGAATAGCATCTTCAAAACTTGTAGACTCAAGAAACGCCATAATTGCCTGGGGCACAGTATCTTGGCAAGTTTCATTAAATTCATATGAGTCACGAATACCGTCTAAAGTAAAATTCATTGGATAGTAATGATCATTGATATAATCACGAATTTCTAGAATGTTTTTTCCCGTTTTGGCAAGAAATATCGCAGCGGTCGTTGCTTCTGCTCCTTTTATTCCTTCCGGGTGATTGTGGGTAACTTCAGTCACTTTCTTAGAAAGTAGTTTTGCTTCTTCTAATGTAGATGCAGCAAAACCGCATGCACTAACCCGCATCGCAGCTCCGTTGCCATAGCTGTTATAGGGCTGCGGATTATCGGAAAACATCCATGTGCTAAACATACCGCCATAGCCGCAGTCCGGATAATGTCTGCCAACCTCCTGCATACATTTAACAGCAAGGATGCCTAATTTATTGTAATCAACGCCGCAGGCAAGAATAGCCTTTGCAACCGCAAGAGACATGATGCTATCGTCTGTCACGGAACAGCGGTAGGTTAAAAAATCAAATTCTTTTGTCTTGATATTGTCCCACTCAAAGCGCGAGCCGACGATATCACCAATAATTGCTCCTAACATAAATCCACCCCATGATATGGAATTTTGTAAAGTTGGATTGCAAAGTCTCTTGACTACTAGAGTTTTTTGCTATAGCTTTTGCACTCCTAATACTATTTTAGATATTTTCATTTAGGTAATGTTTTTTACCTCTATTTTCGCTAACAATTTTATAGAGAATTTTGTCAATTTTAAGGAAGGATTACCCAGTATTATGTCGAAACATAAAACAACAGCTCAGTTTGGATATAATCTGAACTCACAGCTGCTTAATTTAAAAAGCTGCAGCAACTCCATAACTAATAATAAGTTTTATGTTTGTTAATACTAAATAAGTAAAAATATGTAAAGGCGTCGCTCTTGCTTAGAACTCACAGAGATAGCTAGTATTCACGGTTATATAGTACCTGATAAAGGTAGGGATATAATTGCAGCCATGACATGAGGTAAGGATGTACCATCAAAATAATATACAGTTGATGGCAATTTGTTAAACCTATTATTTTAATCAAATATTGAACAAGATTATTTTATATAAAAACTTATCATAGAGGTGTTTTTATTGCCCCGAACTCCAAGTTATCAAACGAAACTAAAAGAAAAACGTGGCCAAGGTAAAGGTAAAGATTATATTCCATGGCATAAGGTACAGGAAGTACCTTCAAAAGGTCGTTCCACAACGATGTTTAGCTGGTCCGTTGACAGAGAACATCACTTACTATCAGATTTAGAGCGAAGTTATTTTTATATTCTAGATTGGTCCGATCAGGTGACTGACATCCGTGAGCAATATCCAATTTTACCATTAGAAAAAACTATAATAATTGCTGAAAGGCTAGGAATAAAGCATCCTGCTTTAAATAATCGTAAACCTCCTGAGCAAGTTGTAACAACGGATTTTCTGGTCAATGTTGGAGACAGGCTTTTTGCCCGGAGCATTAAATACATGAAAGATTTAGCGGACAGAAGAACAATAGAAAAGCTTCAGATTGAACAGACTTTCTGGGAAGAACAAGGAGTAGATTGGGGAATTGTAACAGAAATTGAAATCCCTAAAAACATAGTTGACAACATCCAATTTTTACATAAAGCCTATTATGAAGAGCAACTGCCGGCTGAACTTTCAAAAACTCACATTTTGAGAATTGAAAAAGCGATATGGGAACGGTTACATGATGAGCAATCTTTAAGCCATGCTTGCATGGAAGTTGATGCATTATTAGGGTTGGAAGATGGAACCTCATTGTATTTGGTTAGACACTTCTTAGCAATAAAAAAATGGAAAGTTGATATGACAATACGCATTAACCCTTCTCTTCCAATTAAATTAATTTCAGAGGATAATAATTGTTTGTTTGCCTCTGATGGTGGTGCATAAATATGGATTATATTTATGTCAATGACCTAATTGAATGGGTGGTAGAAGATAAAAATGGTCTTTGTGAAAGAGTATTATGGGTAAATCCCTCTATTAATGAGGTCATTGTAATTAATATTGAACTTGAAAAAGGTGTACCATACGTTAGATCTTTTAACGAGATTAAGATGGGGCTTGAGGAAGGGTACGTTACTAAAGTGCAATGGGTATCTGATAAACAGCGTATCCCAGAAAAAGAGCTATCACAGGCATTAAAGAATAAGAGGGATAAGGCTTGGAAAATTATTGAACCATTGGTTTGTGACGAACCTGACATTTATAACGCATCTCTTCGAGGAATTTTAGTTAATGAAGCTTGTAGTACGCATGGCTGCCAAAAACGTACTATATATCGGTACTTAAGAATGTATTGGCAAAACGGTAAAACTAAAAATGCACTTCTACCAAAATATAATCGGTGTGGGGCACCTGGCAAGGAGCGTAATGCTGGTAACAAGAAAAAAAGAGGCCGTCCCCCTAGGAACGGTAGGAAAGGTATTAATATTACTTCCAAAATAAAGAGCAAAATTCTTAGCGGTGTAGGCCTCTTTTATGATAGACGGGAAAAGCGTCCACTTACAGTAGCTTATGTAAAAACGATGGGTAAATTTTTCTCATTGCGCCATGAAGACGTTTATGGTGAGAAAACACGCAAATTATTACCGAAAGACGAAATGCCTACTTTTGGGCAATTCAGGTACTGGTATATAAAAGAAATAGACCTTAGGAAAAGCTTGGAGGCAAGGGAAGGTTTAAGACGAGTCCAATTAAGACACCGGGAGAGGTTAGGTGATTCTACGCTCGAGACCTTTGGGCCGGGATCACGTTACCAAATAGACGCCACAATAGGCGATGTATATTTAGTCTCTTATTTTAACCGTCATTGGATTATAGGGAGGCCAGTTATATATGTTGTAATTGACGTTTTTAGCCGTATGATAGCGGGATTATATGTCGGTTTAGAAGGACCAAGTTGGATTGGCGCAATGATGGCGCTTGCCAATGCAGTCAGTGACAAAAAAGACTTTTGTGCTAGTTATGGAATTGAGATAACTGATGACCAATGGCCATGTGCACACCTGCCTGAATTGTTAACAGCAGATCGTGGTGTTGAGTACATGGGAGATAAACCCAAACATTTAAAGAAAACTTTACGTGTAGATTTAGAACATCTCCCCCCGTATCGCGCAGATTGGAAAGCCATAGTGGAAAGATATTTTGGTATTGCAAATGAGCAGTTTATTCATTTTATCCCCGGTTCTGTTAGAAAACATGAACGAGGAGAAAGAGATTATCGCTTGGATGCTACGCTTAATCTTTATGAATTTACTGCTCTGATGATTGAACTGATTCTGCATCATAATAACCGCCACAGAATGGAATGGTATAACTTAGATGAATTTGCCATTAAAGAACAAATTCAACCTTATCCGATAGAATTATGGAAATGGGGTTTAAAAAACCGTATAGGAAGATTAAGAAAGGAATCTTACGACATTGTAAGATTGAATTTAATGCCTTCAGGAACAGCCAGGGTTACAGATATGGGAATTAAGTTCAAAATGCCGGGGATACAAATATCCCACGCGGCTTTTTATACATGTGAGAAAGCCTTAAAAGAGGACTGGTTTATCCAGGCAAGAAACAAGGGCAGTTGGCCCATTGAGGTGTCATATGACCCAAGGCTTGTTGATTACATATACATTCGCTTGGATAGAGGTAGAGGTTTTGAAAAATGCCGATTAAAAGATAAACATAGTAACTTGATGGGAAAGCGTTGGGAAGATTTTATAGACATGAGAGAAAGGCGTATTCAAGACAGCCAAGAGGCCTATATCGATGATTTACAAGCTAAAATAGATCTTCAAGATAAAACGGATGCTACAGTTAACAAGGCTAAAAAAGAGAAACAGCAAGATAACAGAAGTAAAAGCCAACGCGTTAAAAGCATTAGAGAGCATAGAAAACTAGAGAAAGAATTTAATAGTCAAAATGAGGCTTTTGAGCTGGATAAAACCGAAGCTGACAAGAATGGTACAGTGGTAGGTCAAGGGCGTTTTACGATAAAACATGAAGATGATAATCCTCCCGCTGATTACTACGACATCCTCGAGAAGATTAAGGAGGAAAACCTTTAATGTCTGAGATTAACGAGAGCGGGGTCTTTGTACTCAGAGGACAGATCATAGATGAGGCTACTTATAAAACGCCAGAAATATCATGTTATCAAGGCAACCCTTTAATAGAGGCTTTACCAGATATTTTATCACCCAAGCAAGCCAGCCGATTGATAGCTAATTTTCCGCCTCATAATACAGATGAATGTTATTTGGAACCATATAAAAGAATGCACTGTGTCCAGCAGCTGTCCAGATTCGTTTTTCCACTTCCTATACATATAGAAACAGAACAGAAACTATCCAGGATTATTCGAGATGGTTACTTTGCCCGTAATCCACTTACATCTGATTATGCCCAAATGATACGCAAATGCCGAACGATTGATTTAGATCAAGAAATAAACGATATCCCCCTTATGAGTCAAGGGGCGAGATCTACAACAAGTGGTTTGGATATTATAGGTATTAGTGGTACGGGCAAAACTACGGCAGTGGAACAAATTTTGTTGACATACCCTCAGCTTATTCTGCACCGGAATTATAACGGAAAAAACCTGACAGGATGGCAGGTAGTATGGTTGAAGGTTGACTGTCCGCATGATGCATCAATCAAAGGCCTATGTTTAATCATCTTTAAGGCATTCGATAGTGTTCTTAATACAAATTATTATAAAAAGTTTGCGGCCGTAAGAAAAACGGTTGATGAGCTGGTTCCTTTAATTAGTCAAATTGCCGCGACACATCACCTTGGAGTTTTGGTTGTAGACGAAATTCAAAATCTTAGCCACGCAAAAAGCGGTGGCTCGAAAAATATGCTTAGCTTTTTTGTGCAATTAATAAATACTGTAGGCGTACCAGTAATTTTAGTGGGAACCCCAAAGGTGCTACCATATTTAGGAAAGGAATTTCGTGCCGCCCGTAGAGGCACATCCCAAGGAGATGTGTTTTGGAGGAGATTAGATTTTAATATGGATTGGGACCTATTAATAAAAGGATTATGGAGATATCAATGGCTCAAAAAACCAAGTGATTTAACAGAAGAAATAAGCAAAACTCTGTATTGGGAATCCGTAGGCATAGCTGATATTGCTGTTAAACTATTTATGCTTGCCCAATGGCGCACAATTTCCAATGGGAAGGAGCTAATAACTGCAAAATTAATTAGAGATATGGCAAGAGAATCATTGCATCTTGTTCGTCCCATGTTAGATGCATTGAGGTCTGGTGCCCGAGAGGATGGATATGACTTTGAAGACTTGGTCATTCCCCATAGTTATATAGACCAAATTAGGAACGACTCGTTACAGCAAATAGATCTTAATTCCATTACATATGAACCGGATATTACCAAAGAGCTTGAGATAGCTAATTGGCTTGTGCAATCCGGTATTACAAGAGATAAGGCTGAAATTATAATTTCTAATTTACTTGCTGAAACCCCTAACGCTAGCGAAACAGAAATTAAAAGAAAAGCTTTTCTAATTGCTAATAACGTTACAATAGACACGCCTAACAAGGCTAAAAATAAGATAAATAAAGGACAAAAAAAGTTTACGACTAAGTCAGGTATTCTGTTAAGTCTATTTGATAAGGCAAAGGACAAAGGGGTTCATCCTTACGATACTTTTAAGGAAAAAGTATACATAAAGCATTCGGAGGAGTTTTTGTCGTATTAATGAAACTAACTTTCTTTCCAGATCCTTATCCAGATGAAATTTTGTATAGTGTACTGGCACGTTATCATCAACGTAGTGGCAATACAAGTTTTCGTCAAACCCAAATCGAACTATATGGTTCTTCAACAGCCAAGGCAGTAATAGATTTGCCGAGCAGAATTTCAGAGCTGTGTAAAAGAATGCCAAAGGGTGCCTGTTATAATACCGATGCTTTAATTATGGGCCAGACGCTTTTGCCTTACTATTCATCATTCATGCCCATTGATAGGGTAAAAACAATTAAAAGTGATATGGTTGGCAGAAAAGGAGGTTCCATACATACCCGTGTAGGTATTCCTGCCGGAGGGGTATGTAATACCCGAACGCTAAAGTTTTGCCCTGCCTGTTTGCTTGAGGACGAAATTATGTTTGGAGAGCCATACTGGCACAGATTACATCAGGCACCCGGGGTATTTATATGCCCTAAACACTCGTTGTTCCTGGAATTAGATTGCCCATGGTGTGGTCCAAAACTTCTTCCTGACCCTACGCAGCAGTATCAATTAGCAGATATTCAATGCAAACAGGGGCATGATCTTCGTTATCCAAAATGCGGCCGATTAATTGACCTGGAGAGGCATACACATAAGTTTTTATTAGATTTAGCTCAGGACATTCAGTGGATTCTTGACCATCCAAGAAATATTGTAGACCTAACCGAAATTCGCGAGAAATATATAAGCTTTTTGCAATATCTTGACTTGGCATTGCCAAGCGGCAGGGTGAGGTTTACCGATTTAACACATGAATTAAGCGCATATTACCCATTAAGTCTTCTTGAGCTACTGGAGACATCAACAAACCCTGGTAAAACGGATTGGTTGGGTAAAATGCTACGCAAACCAAAAGGAATAATACATCCAATAAGACATTTATTATTAATGCGATTTGTGGCGGGATCCCCAGAACGTTTTTGGAGCGATATATGTTATAGGCCCTTCGGAAAGGGCCCATGGCCTTGTCTAAACCCAGTGGCTAAGCATTATCGACAAGATGTTGTTCAAACCTGTAATTTAACCAAGGATTCAAAATCATTAAAACCAGTTGGTACTTTTATCTGTGATTGTGGCTTTATTTATTCCAGAAGTGGCCCAGACTTGATAACAATGGATAGGTACAAATTTGGGTGCATTAAAGCGTTTGGACATCTGTGGCAGAATAAATTGAGAGAACTAATTGTGGAACAAAAACTTAGTTATCGTGCTACGGCAGGAATAATGAAGGCAGACCCAGTGACTATAAAGCGTTATGTGATGGATTTGGGTTTACCATATGCATACGGTTCAAATGTAAACATTGAGCCCGAAGTAGTTTCCAAAAATAAAGGGTTGCAACTTAAGGTAAATAAAGAAGAATATCGCAAGCGTATACTTGAAACAATAAGCGCCAATCCTGATGATACCCGCACCCAAATCAGAAAACGGGTACCGGGTGTTTATATCTGGCTTTATAAAAAAGACAAGGAATGGTTGGACAAAGCATTACCCAGACCCATAAAAAACCATGTTTATACTAACACAAGGGTGGACTGGGACACCAGAGACCAGGATATTTTTTATAAATTAAAACAAGCAGCAGATGACTTACTATCTTTAGTAGACCCACCGGTGAGGATTACGCTAAGCCGACTTGGCCGTAAAATGGGACTGTTGGCTTTGTTGGAAAATTTTCTTGATAAATTACCTAAAACTAAAGCCCTGCTAAACGATTTATCAGAATCTGTTGAAGATTTTCAGATCCGAAGAGTTCAATTAGCTGCACAAAGGTTAGCACAGGAAGGTAAAGAAATTGTCCCCTGGCGGCTTGAAAGAGAAGCCGGCTTAAGGCCGGGTTACAGTAAAAGAGTGCTGTTAGCCATGGAATACGAAATGACTAAGCCGAGCCAAATTGAAATAATTACTGCGTTCAAAGATAGTGAACTTAAGGCACTTCTCCGCCAATAATCCTAATCTTTATTCTAGTTGTGCTAGCTTTTAAGAGAAAACTCTATATTTAGCGTAAAAGTTGACGAGGTGTTTCATATTCGTATTTTTAAGGAATGGCCGTTTAGGGAAAAAGAATTAGTTAAAATATTGTGGCTTAAATCACCGTACAAAAATGAAAGAAATGCTTGGCTCTTGCCGGTTATATTCCAAAGCGAAAACGATAAAATAGTTGAGCTGGAAACTTCATGGGGCTCGCTGCCGTTATTACGTTTTGGACAGTACTTTAATCTTGGTAAACCTATAAAGTCATATAAGGAAGGAACATTAAAAACACATAGAATACCTGATTTTTCTAAAGGTGAACTTATACAGGCTTCAAAGATTGAAGGCCTTACCCAAAACGATTATTTTAAGCAAGAATATTGTTGGGTTTTTAATAATGGAGAAAAAAAATTTGTAGTTCCTTGTATAGAGTTGGTTAGGAGTATTTTAGCTCCCATGAAAATCTTAGCCAACGCGGTGCTGGAGCCAGTTGGTTTAGAAGAATTTATCAATAGTTATTCAATTGAGAAACCTAATAAGTTAAATATTGTTTTTAATAAACGTGTTCCATATAGGACGATGAGTGATGACTTTGCTCGGCATTTTGCCTGGCTTAAGTTTAATAACGAAGTTCATCACAGTTGGACTAAAATAGCTATTGATGTTTTCCCTAAGGGTGCAGTACGCCCCCCTGAACAACCCCCTCTATTTGAATATGGCATTGTAAAGCCTAAATTTTTAACTTATGAGCCACCGTTTAAAGAACAACTTCATATCGCAACCAGACAAATAGAATACGATAACTATTCTTTTATATTCGAGATAGTAGCTATAAAGGGATTAAATATACCGTTTGATGATATCAGTTATTCACATGAATCGTCAGTTACTTATGAAATGACACCAACTGACCAACCAGAGAGAAAGCTTATAAAGAGAAAAAAAGTTGTAAAAAAACAAGAAGAGAATACATTATTTATGCAAAATCCACGCTATATTTCTAATACTATAATTAGTAAAGAAGTTCCAACATTTTTTGGCTATAAAACGGACACCAAGGTTTTGCGTGAAAGAAAGGTTATGCCTAAGCCAGTTAGAATTGAAGAACGCGGCGAGGGTGCAATGCCAAAATGGAAGCCTAAGGTTACTAGTAAAGCAAAAAAACATGGCAGAGCAACTAAGAAGTATGATGAAACAACAAAATTATTTTCTACCGATGATATTTATTCAGATGGAAATCCATTAATTAAACCTGTTGAAATTACAGGATTAAGGTCCTTACAGGAAAATGAAACTTTTATTGATAACACGTTGGGACCTTTTTTAAAAATGACAAAAATTGTTGAGGAACTTTCTAGATATCGTTTTGAATCTGAGCATAAATTATTTACTCTTCCGGGAAGTTCAAAAATCTCCTATAAAGAGGACGGTACCCCCAGGCAGTGCGCACTTGTAACCTTTAGAGATTATTTTCAAGAAATAAACTGCTTTTACCTTTTAGAGGTGGAAAGATTTCTTGATATGTATTTATCCACATTGTTGCTTTGGCCAAAAAATCAAGAAAAATATTTATCCGAAAGGCATATTGCTATAATTATGGAAGAAATAATGTTAAATTTAGTTAAGAATAACGGGCACTGGGATAAAAAGGCATTAAGTAAGGTTAAAGGAGTTAAGATTCATAGATTAAAACATCTAGATATGTGGACAGAAGTTGATTGGGCGACAGTAGTTATTGGTACGATTGATAAATTGTACTTTCACAAGTGAGACCTGTGTCCGCCTACCCGAAAAGGGTTTTCCTAAAACTATGTCGAAATGGCAAATATCATAAATTTTGAACAGCATTGGTTCTATGCTGTTCTTTTTTTTAAAAGGTATTATTTAAAAAAGAGGTTTTCTTTGGAGGCTGGTTATTATGGCTGAAATAAAAATGCCAAATATTAACCATTGGGAAAAAGAAATAGATAGCGTGGTATGGCGTTTAATAAAATTTAAGAAAGGAACCAGTACCAAGTTGAATTTAGGTCATCTTAACTTTATAGAACCATCAGGCGCGATTCTATTAATATTGATATGTAACTATGTATTTAACCTGACCGGTGTAAAAGTAGAGATAACTAACGTTAAACCTCAGGTATTATCATATTTTAATCGCATTTTATTCTTTAATGTTATCAGTCAATGGGCGTTCACAAACGATAAGATTTCTTGGTGGCAAAAGGTACATTATAATCAAAGGTCTTTAAGTGTTGTAGAAATCACTTTGTTAGAACAGGCTTTTGATGTTTACAATTTTACGCAAAAATGCCAAAGTATTATAAGAAGTTGGTTCCCGGAATCTTATCAAAAAGAATACTGTGATAGGGCAATGACTGTGGTTATGGAAGTATGCTCAAATGCTTTAGACCACAGTGGCTCTGAAGCGTATGCTATGTTACAAAAGTATTCAAGAGGCTATGGAAGCCAAATTAAAATTTCTGTAGGAGATATGGGGATAGGTATTCGGGAGCACTTGCTAAAAGCCCATCGTTGGGTAGGAAGTCATGATACAGATTTTATCGAAAAAGCTTTAAACGGTCTATCCGGTCGACAAAATAGCTCTGGTGGGTTTGGCTTAAAGCGGATTCAAGAAATCACTGCTAAACACAAGGGTAAAGTTTTATTGCGTTCCGGGAAAGGCATGGTTGAGATTGAGAATGGGTTAAAGAAATATTACTTTAATTACAGTTTTCCTGGAACGCAATATTTAATTGAATTAAGGAACCATAATTGTTGACAAGCATGTTAAATTAATGTAAACTATGAGTAGGCGTTCACTAAAAAAATATGAAAAGGTGATTATGTGAAGGCTGAACATATTAGTTACAATATGCTAAATTTGATAACCGAGCTTGGGTTAACAGGAAGAAATCTGTTGCTTAGGTCAATTGGCTCACTGGCAAAAGATATAATTAAGACAAAAATTGATTCAGCAAACGCTGGCTCAACCTTTTACCTAAATTTTAAGGGTATTGAATTAACAGACGTATCGTTTGTGGATGAGGCAATTCTTGGGTTGCAAAAAGAAATCGGGGCTGGTTTATATGGAAACCGTAGAATAGTACTAATTAATTTAGATGAGGGTGTAAAAGAAAATCTCGAAGCAGCTATCTATTATAGGGAAGAAAAATATAATGAAAGAGTTCCGGTTTTATTTTTAATGTCTGAAGAAATTACTGTCTTAGGCAATCTTGAAAAGTCACTTTTTGATACTTTTAATTTGATTAAAGACCGCAGGACATTATCTGCACGAGATTTAGCAGAAGAAAAACAGATTGAAATTAATAGTGCTAGTAACAGGCTTAAAAAGCTATATGATTATGGCTTAGTTATTAGAGAGGAAATAATTGACTCAGATGGGCGGCAACATTTATACAGTATACCTGTATAATTTTTTTAGAGAGGCCTTCACCTTTTTTTAATGAAGACATGGCCTTAAGAAAAAAGAAAGGAGATGACATATTACAGCATGCAATGAAATAACTTAAGCACTTCTAGAAAGAATTGCGCCATTTAGATGATGATGTAAATGTCTAAACTTTTATGATAAAGCTTGTAACGCACTTAAAAATCGAAGGCTGTATAGAGTAATCTACTAAATTATTTAGGAGGCACAGGTATGGAACAAAAACATCATAAAGATAACGATAAAAAAATTATCGTTATCATGGTAGTTAACGGAACACCTATAGAATGTGACTTTGCGCTTGGACGTAAATTAAGAAGTATAGTTGTGGAGACCCTTGGAAAAACGGATAACACTGGTCAACAAATTGAGAATTGGGATTTGCGAGACGAAGTCGGAAGCCTTTTGGATTTGGACAAGCACTTGCGGGAATACAACTTTCAGGATAAAGTTAAACTTTTTCTCAATCCCAAGGCTGGTATAGGTGGTTAAGATGGCGCAGCAATTAATTGACCCAAGAGTATCTAAGATGAAATTTGACCGAGAGGTTAATGTTTTATGTAAACAAGCCTCTGATTTGAGAAGTCGTGGATGGATCATTGAATCAATAGAATACCCTGTTGTTAGAGTTACATTTCTAGTTACAACAATTAGGCCTGTCATTGCTCCGTTTACTGTTGAAGTAGATTTTACTAATTATAATTTTCTTCCACTCTCACTTAGATTTCTTGACCCAATAAGTTTTTTGCCTACTAGTATAGATAGTATTAGATTAACGGAAAATGGGCCGCAAAAAGTGATTGTTCACGGCCATCCTGAAACAAAGGAAGACTTTCTTTGTTTGCCAGGAGTATTGCAATATCATTCTCACCCTCAACATTCCGGGGACTCCTGGGATTTGCACCGCTACTCAGGAAAAGGAAAGCTTTATAGCTTACTAGATTATACCTGGCTGTATTGTGTAAGAACTATAAGCGGATTTCAGATTCCACTGCCAAATATAGTAGTTAATGGAGCTTATCTTGCGATGGGGTTAATCAATGAACAGGTTCAGTAGTATTAAAAGAGTAATTTTAACAGAAGAGACAATTTCACAGACAATTGAATGGCTAAAAATAGCGGGGTTAGTGAGATGTGAAGCTTTAGTATTATGGGCTGGGGAGTTTGCCAGTTCTGAAGTCTTTATGGTTTCAACGGCTATATATCCTGAACAGACCCCTATAAGATCACCGAATGGGATAGGGTATGTTGTCGATAGCGAGGAACTTTTCAAGGTTAATAAGTGGCTTTATGAAAACGATAGAATTCTAATAGCACAAATTCATTCACATCCAACACATGCATTTCACTCAGATACCGACAATAAATACCCGCTCGTTACTGCAACAGGGCAGTTTTCGATTGTTGTACCATTCTTCGCTCAAGACCCTAATTTAGATATATTTAGTTGCGCTTTTTTTCGCTTGTCTAATTGGGGAACGTGGTTGACTTTAACAGAAAAACAGATAAAAAAAAATTTTATTAAGGTGGATTACGATGGCAATTGCTAACTTTTTTAATCGTGCAGTGCAAGCCGTTGGACAGGCACTGCCGTTAGTTGACAGGGAAACCTTGGCGCAAAAACTCAATGATTTTATAATTGCTATAGTTTTTGATGAAGCATCCCTGGCCAAACCAAACACAAATTCTATGTTAAGTTTAGCAGTAAACCTGGCATCCAGGTTCTACCCACGTATTTCAATTGTCTACGATGGTTTTTCTGATAAAGGTCAAGCTTTAAAACAAGAACTTGAAACTATGGCGTTATCTATTAATCCCAGCATAGAACTGGTGCCTGTGGGCCACCATGTATTTGCTGCAATCTGTGTTGGCGAACCCAATCTTCAGGCAAAGCATAAAGTCTATGTAAATGCCGGTTCGTGGAATATTGAAGTCAATGTAGGTCGACCAGCTTCTACTATTACCCAGACAGGCTACAACCCATTCTCTGCAACTGCTACTGTATGTTTTGGAATGGACGAAATTTTTCGAGCCGTTTTCAATGATGAAATCTCTCCAGATAGCGCCCCAGCGAACTATTGCCTTTCACTTCTGGATTATTCTCAAAATTTGGCACACGAGACAAATCTTCCGGTTGTTAATCTCAAAGATGTTTCTTTGGTTGGGTTAGGCGCTGTTGGTAGTGGATTAGTGTGGTGTCTTGCGAAACTTGAGGGGCTCACAGGGCATATAACTTTGATAGATCATGAAACTGTTGAACTTTCTAATTTGCAAAGGTATATACTTACAAACCAGCAATCGGTTCAACGGCATAAAACAATCATTGCAGAAGAATACCTTAGAAGAGAAGGTTTAGAAATCTCCTTTTATCCAGAGAACCGTTTTGGCGAATATGTTAGCGAATACCGCCCAAATTGCATGTTTGATGTAATCGCAGTCTCTGTTGATAATGCTGCTTGCCGTTTTGCGGTCCAATCTGTATTACCGCGTGTTGTGCTAAATGCGTGGACAGCGGAAAATGGCCTATTAGGAGTATCGAGGCACTGGTTTGACAGTAATCAAGCATGCCTAGCGTGTCTTTACTTGTCTACCACACAACAAAAAAGCCAACTTGAACAGTTGGTTGAAATAACCGGTTTTGAACCCACTAGAATAATCGAATTAATCACAAACCAGGTTTGTTTAGATAACCAGGCTTTGCAGGAAATAGCTTCAAATAAAAATTACCCTTTCGATGTTGTGGCATCTTTTGAAGGCAATACGATAAATGAATTCTATACTAAGGCCGTGTGCGGAGGGGTATTAATAAATTTTATTGACCAAGTTATAGAACCAGAGGCTATAGTTCCTCTTGCCCACCAAAGCGTACTGTCGGGCGCCTTATTAGCAGCCGAGATCGTTAAGGAGTCACTCGGTCTACTGAACAAAGAACAACCAGTTGAAACAAGGATAGAAGTTCTTAAGCGCCCTAAAGAATACCTGAATTTCCGCAGGAATAAAACACAAAACCCTAAATGTATTTGTCAGGATAGCGATTATTTGTTTGCTTACTCGCAAAAGCACAATTTATAAGTAAATGCTAAACTGGGATGTGTGAATATGAATATATTATTTCATTTTGCAGCTTTAATAGCTGTATGTGCCATATTTATATACGTTTTCGAAAATAGAATTCGCCGCTTTATAGCACACAACTTGAGCCCTTTCGATGAAGAACTAATAAAGATGTTTGGATTTGTTTCAAGGGTTTTAGGAAATAATCCATTATGGTCAAATGTTTTTTTAAGTGTTGGGTTGACCCTTTCATTTTGTCTGTTTAGTTATTCAATTAAGGTTAACAATGCATTAATGGTTGCAATGGCAATGTTTATTCAGTTTATTTCTATTCTATTTTCAGCATCCTTTACTGGTCAGACTTGGGTTAACAGGGGACGGGCTTGGTTTAAAGAATTAAGTCAAAATAAAAATTTTTTTATTATATTATCTGGATTATCCGAAATCTCAGCCTTGGTATTTATAACTTTTCCATTTGTTTTTCTTTCAATGTTGATGCTATTAGCTTATGCGGATGGGTCTGATTCCACGATTCGTGTCCAACTGGTATTCTATTTTTTACCAATATTTTTCGTTATGTGGGTTTATCGCTTAGGCCACAATAATGAACTTATACTAAATATAAAAAGGATACTTGTCTATTTGATAATTGCCATTGCAATTCTTTCAAGCAACGATCCTATTGTACAATTGGCAAATAGAACGGATGTGCCGGATAACGCCTTAGAATTTTTTGGAACTTTGAATCAGTTCTCGATTATCTCTTTTTTAACTTTTGATAGAATAGGTAAGATCATAATTGAATTAACTAAACAAAAATCAAACCTAAGCATGGTGGAAAATGATAGGGGTGATTCGTATACGGCAGTCTGCACTACAAGTAGACCCACTGGCGGATAGCGGTTTACGCCTAAAATGCACTTTGTCTAAATAATCGCCCGTAAAGAGTTTACAACCGCAATAGCTCTTGGCAGAGGGGTTTGGGACACCTTTTGACCGGCCCTCACCTTAGTTCAATATCCTAGAGGTGGTAGCGGTATTCCAAGTCTTTTTAGATGCTTTCGTAAACCATTGTCAGACATACCATATCTTTTGGCCACAGTGGTCACAGGGTCTGTCCAAAATTCGTTGTATAACGCCTCTCTCTCGTCGGGAGTTACGACCCTAAAATACATATAATCACCTTCATAAAATCTATTGACCTTTCAATTCAAATTGAATCATAAAGCTTTAATACGAATTCTGTTATGAGTGTTTTCTTATTGCGAGCCTATTTTTCATTAACATTGTGGCTCAATATTACTTCAACGGTTTAGAGGCACCAAAATAATTTACTATAATTATTAAAAATAACGCTAGTAAATCAATAGAAAAGCAAAAATTTATTCCATATGATTGTAAGTGTCAAATAAGCCCTACCTTGTAAACAAGGTCGGGCGGTGTAAAGTTTGATTTATAATTGGTAATTGGTATAAATTATATAATTAATTGCCAAGGATTGTGATGAAATGGTTAGTTTTTCTGCAACTAATTTCTATAAACTTTATAAGCCATCTAAGTGCGAAAAAAGAGTTTGGTTAATTACCAATCGCCCGGAACTAGCTGAAGATGACATCGAATTCATAGAACTCTTGAAAAGAAGAGGTAAAATCCTTGAATTTAGGCACCTTGCAACACTTGGGTCTTACCAGGAACCTCGATCCCATAATCATGATTACAGGGGTAGATACGAAGAGACTTTAGAACTGATCGAAAACCAAACGCCAATAATATATCAACCGGTATTACTAGACCCAGATGGATTATTTGCTATTCCTGACTTTTTAATATTTGAGCCATATACCCAGAAGTATAAACTTAGAGATGTCAAATTGGCCATAAATATTAAAGAGCATCCCGAAATAGCCTTGCAGCTAGGGCTATATCGTTTGGCTGTTGAAAAAGTTTTAGGGTACACACCCAATACAGAAATAGTGCTGGGCGATAGTACCCTAATTGATTTTGAGCCTGCTTCAGAGTCAGAGGTTATATCAGCTATCGAGCATATTATTTCCATCAAGCATCTTAAAACTGAACCATTTGAACCAGTTGGCTGGTCAAAATGTAACCAGTGTGTTTTCTTCAATTATTGTTGGGCAGCTGCAGTATGTAATTGCGATATTTCAACTGTGCCATATGTTGACCAAAGCGCGTGTATCGCTTTAGCTAATATGGACGTTACAAATTATGACCACCTTCATGAGTTCAGTGAAGAGTTATTAGCCGATATAAAACGCCCTTGGGGGAAACGAGTCCAAAAAATAGGCCCAACAACGGCAAAGAAAATAAAGCTGCAGATTAATGCATTAAAAACCAACCAGACTATAATAGGCCAAAAACCAGAATTACCAACTGGCTTTAGTCCATACCAACGTCCAGTTGTAATATTTGATATTGAGGATGACCCTTTTGACCCCGACCTTGGGGTTAGGGTTTACCTGTGGGGGGTATTAATTTCAGGCCAAGGGGGATTACAACAGACAAATCTATTTTTCGCTGAGCCTGGCATTGAAGGTGACGAAAAAGGGTGGTTTGATTTCCTTAATTATGCCTTTCAGGTATTCGAGAACCATGGTGAAATACCATTCATTCATTATTCTGCTCATGAACGAACAATGGTAAATAAATACATAGAAAGATACGGTGATCCCTGTGGTATTGCTGACAGGGTTTTAAACAATTTGTGGGACATGTATCCCTGCATAGTGCGAAACTTGTTTTTACCTGTACATTCTTACGGCCTTAAACATTTAGAAAAACTGGTTGGTTTCGAAAGGAGCCAGGCAGACTACGGTGGTTTGTGGTCAATAATTCAATATGATAAGTACGTCCAAGCGCCAACAACTGACGAGGCAGAAGCAATTTTAACAAAAATACTAACTTATAATGCAGAAGATTTAGCAGCTACACTTAAAGTGTACGAGTGGTTAGAATCCATATGCTGAGAAGAATAAATAGTATCTCTGGCGGTTACTTGTAATAAGGTGGCGATTTGGCCAGTTCGTCCGCTAGGAGTCAATTATTTGCGGGTATTTCGCACTTATGTTGTTTAGAAACTGTTCATCATCTAGGCCACTTCCTCAGAAGGTGCTATAGAAGTTTGCATAAAAGCCACTTACCCAAAAGATTGGCTTTTTTAGCTGCAATACAAGCTTTTTTAAGTACCATCTATGGTTCTTGGCAATCTAGAAGGGCGTCGGGATCCTTGAAACTGTCACCCTGGAGATGACGTCCATGCTGGCGTATACAAATACACCCGCTGTCAATATGGACAGGGGTGTATTTGTATCTGACAGCTTCGATTGATAGTGGTGCTTTCAATCGGTTTCTTTTCAGTGTTATTTGTTTTCTAGTTCTGTGGATGGTTTTTCGGGAGTATCCCTAGTTTTGTGTAAATGGGTAAATCCAACGAATAATGGAAAACCTAATATAGGCTCTTACTTGCCAGGAGGATAGGGCTCTGCTGGAGAGCAACCCGAGCGCCTGGCAAGGTTCTGC